>Ga0163149_10005483_pt1 | contig 13379 bp, 6 predicted proteins | sample OliLakLV19MP5G1_FD_148604 | JGI IMG/M metagenome (GOLD analysis project Ga0163149, IMG submission 148604) | Freshwater microbial mat bacterial communities from Lake Vanda, McMurdo Dry Valleys, Antarctica - Oligotrophic Lake LV.19.MP5.G1 | ecosystem: Environmental > Aquatic > Freshwater > Lake >...
AATTAATTTTAATTATTTAATTTTTTTATTCTGTAAAAAAACACTCGTAATTAATTGGCAATTACCAATTACCAATTACCAATTACCAATTACCAATTTCCTATTCCCAATTACCGGGGCTGTTCCTCATTCAACCCAAAACTGCTATATATCTCGCCTCTGAGTCAAATACCATGAGTCGCTGACACTATCCTCTACAGCACACCGCTTATAATGGGTGTTACCCGCTAGGTCGTAAACACGTTAATATCACCTATAACGTCGAGACTGAGAGGTTGTTTGTGAAAAAAAGTAAAAGTGGCTGGGCGGATCGCCAGAGAGAACACCCAGTTTCCGATACCTATACACAAACTTTACAAACCATATCTAAGTTCTTTACAAAGCCATAAATCCCGATCGCTGACATTTTTTGGCAAAATCCACTGCTTTCAGGTGTTTTACATATGTCTACTCCTAAATCGTCTTCCCATCAAAACAACACCAACTCCGTAAAATCACTGCCAACCGAAGGTATCATTCCAACAGAGGAAGAGAGTGACAATCTGCCAAGCGAACCAAGCGTCGATCAGCTACTGGAAGCTTTGACGGCTCAAGTACCCAGTCAATCTGCTGAAATTGAACGCTTGAAAACGTGGAAACAAGATTTAGAGCGACTGTTTCAATTTCTCGGCGATCGTCGCGTTTTAATCGCAGTCATGGAACCGGGAACTTTTGCCATGCGTTACGCTAACGCGGCATTTTGCCGCTTGGCCGGTTGGGAGGGAACCCCTTTGGTCACTCAATCTAATAACGGTTGGTTTACAGAAACTGGGATCAGTTTGCTGGAATTGTTCGAGGATTGCGATGCCAAAATAGCAGAACAATTGTACCGCCGTCACCTTTTGCACTGGGTATTTAAGCGGTTTTATCAAATTGATCTCGACGGTTTGCGTGTACTAGATGAACCTGTTACGGCGAGTATGAAAAATACTCAACACCGCGAACCCAAATTTATTGAATTTTGGCTGGGTTCGGAACAGTTGAAAATTACTCGGATTGACTCAATAATTGATGAATTTACGGATCTTCCCTTAAATTTAATGCCTGTGGCGGAACGGGAAGCTTGGCTGATGCAGCCCAATCAACTGGCAAATTTAGCCGATCGACTAAAGTTGGATAATTACCGCGTCGAAGGTTTGCTGCTGCTAGAAGGTTTTGATGTCACCGTACAGGAGCAAATTCGGCGGCTGACTCAGTTATTGATCGATCGCAATTCCATGCTGCGCCCTGACAAATTTGAGAGAATCGATCACTGTTTGCGATCGCTCTTTAATGCTGACGGCACTTTGCTAATGCGCCCCGACGGCGAACAGGTACAGCTATTAGTTTCCAAAGACGGCCAACATTTGCAGCCGATTATTTATTCAATGGAATCCCTAGAAGCTTCTCACTTCTTCAAAGCTACCGCAGCCAATCAAGTTTGGAACGTCCCAGACTTGCGCCGGGAATGCCGCACCGAGTGCGATCGAACTTTGCGTAAAATGGGGACTCAATCGATGCTGCTAGTACCGCTGGTGGTCAAATCTATCACTCGCGAGGGGCGCGGGCAGCGGATTTTGGGCGTAGTTGGGCTGTTGTGCGATCGGGCAAACCACTTCAACGGCATTGACGCTCAACACGCCCAAGAACTCATTCCCGCCTTCATTGCAGCACTGCGACAAGCCATTCAGCAGCGGTTTACCCACATTCACAACATTCATCCCGCAGTCGAGTGGCGGTTCGCCCAAGAAGCAGAAAGGCGCAGTTGGGGACTGCCCCAAGAGACGATCGTATTTGCAGACGTTCACCCGCTGTACGGAATTTCCGACATTCGCGGTTCTAGCGACGAAAGAAACCGAGCCATTCAAACAGATTTGCTCGAACAATTCCGCTTAGGTTTAGCCATAGCCGATGCCGTTTGCCAAACACAAACTACCCATCTAGGCGAGCAACTACGGCTCGACTTGCTCGACTACATCGAGCATTTAAAAGAAAAAGTCACAGTCGATATGGAGGTGCGAGCAGCCGAATATTTAAACGAGCGTTTAGAAGTGTATTTTGACTATTTTGTGCAGTGCGGGCCCAGGGTTGTAGCAGCCGTTGAAGCTTACCGAGCCGCCTGTGAAAACGAACACAACTGCGTTTATGGCGATCGTATCCGCTACGATCAAATGCTGAACCTAATCAGCACCAAACTCCAAGAAACCTGGGCCCGCTGGCAAGAAAAAATGCAGCAAATTTTGCCCCACTACTGCGACATCGAATGCACCGACGGCATCGATCACATGATTTATGTAGGAAAATCGATCGACTCCAAATTTAGCCAGTTTCACCTGCACAGTTTGCGGTACGAACAACTGCGAGCAATTTGCGATTGCGGTCGCACAGTTTTTCGCCTGCAAGCCGAGTCTCAAATCGACATGGAACTCGCACATTTAGTCTTAGTGCAGAATACCACGATCGACATTTTTCACAACGAAAACACCGAAAAAATGTTTGATGTCAAAGGCACTCGCGACATCCGCTACGAACTCGTCAAAAAGCGGATCGAAAAAGCCGTGGACAAAGACGCACAAGAGCGAATTACCCAGTCGGGGATGTTGACTGTTGTTTATTCCACCGAGGAGGAGTGGGAAGAGTATCAGCAATACTTGCGCTACTTGTCTCGCGAAGGTTGGGTTGAGCCAAAAGTTCAGACGGGCATGGTAGAATCACAACAAGGAGTTAGCGGTTTAAAATTCGCCCGCGTGCGTATTTTGCCTGAACCGGAATCTATTTCTACTATCTGTGAAGTTACGGTAGTCAGCGATTGAGAACCCGTTCACTTGCCTGTTTGAGGCGGAGTGCGATCGCTTCCATATCCTGCTGTTTGAGGCGGAGTGCGATCGCTCCTATCCCCCTGAAAAACGGTGCAGCGAAAGCATTCGGGACTCAAACACAAGACCGAGATTACATTTAAGATGTTTGTTGACACCAACGACCAAGCCCACATTTTCACTTAGTGTATCTTCCTTGTGATTGCGAATCGCAAAATACACGATCGGAATCACACAAAATTAAGATTAAGTAGTGTTAATCTAATGATAATTAGCTCCTGTAATTTCTAACTTAAGTGATGTTAACCTTATCAGAATACCAAATAACTTCTACTCTGCACGAAGGCGTCGAAACAATAATCTATCGCGGACAAACACCGACAGATTCGCCCCCAGCAATTCTGAAAGTCCTCAAAGCCGAATACCCCACCATCGAAGCCATTACCAGGCTCAAACACGAATATCAAATCCGCCAAAATTTAGACAGCGAACAAATCGTCAAAGCCATCAGTCTCGAAACATTTGACCACCGATTAGGAATGGTTTTAGAAGACTTTGGCGGCCAATCCCTCGCCCAACTCCTAGAAAAAGAAACATTGAGTCTGCGAGCAAATTTAAACATCGCCATCCAAATAGTCAAAGCATTACAATATCTGCATTATCAGCACATTATTCACAAAGACATTAAACCCAGCAACATCATAATTAACTCGCAAACAAAACAAGTCAAACTCACTGACTTCGGCATTGCCACAAAACTCAACAAAGAAAACCCGCAATTTAACAATCCCAACTCAGTCGAAGGCACATTAGCCTATATGTCACCCGAACAAACCGGGAGAATGAACCGCACCCTCGACTACCGCACAGACTTTTACTCCCTTGGTATCACATTATATGAAATGCTGACAGGAAAATTGCCTTTCCGCAGCAACGACCCCTTAGAAATAGTTTACAGCCACATCGCAGTTCAACCAATATATCCCCATCAAATCAATTCAGAAATACCTGTCGCCATCTCTGAGATAGTGATGAAATTGATGGCAAAAAATGCCGAAGATAGATATCAAAGTGCGGCCGGATTGTTAGCCGACTTAGAAATTTCTTTGCATCAGTTAGAAACCACCGGACAAATTGCCGACTTCATCCCCGGACGCTTAGATATTCTCAGCCAATTGTTAATCCCCCAAAAATTGTACGGTAGGGAAAATCAGGTTAATGAATTGCTAGCAGCATTTGAACGTGTAAGAGCGGGTTTAGCCAACAATTTGTTAGAAAAACCAGCAACCTTAGAACAAAATTCGCCCCCATCAGGAACCAGCGAATTAATGCTAGTATCAGGCTACTCAGGTATCGGTAAATCAGCCGTAGTCAACGAAGTTAGCAAACCAATTACTAGGTCAAAAGGTTACTTCATCAGAGGCAAATTTGATCAATTCAAACGCAACATTCCTTATGCCTCATTAATCCAAGCATTTAACTCCTTGCTGCGGCAATTGCTAACAGAAAGTGCACTTTCATTAGAAATATGGCGCACTAAAATTTTAACAGCAGTGGGAACAGACGGTCAAGTAATTGCCGATGTAATTCCAGAAGTTGAATTAATCATCGGCAAACAGCCAGAAGTGCCAGAACTCGCCCCTGTAGAATCGCAAAATCGCTTCAATCGGGTATTCAAAGAATTTATTCGCGTTTTCGCGCAAAAAGCACACCCCCTAGTAATCTTTTTAGACGATTTGCAGTGGGCAGATTCAGCAACATTAAAGTTAATGCAAATACTGATAACTGACCCTGACCAGGAATATTTGTTGCTAATCGGTGCCTATCGAGACAATGAAGTTAGTCCGACCCACCCCTTAATTCAGACTGTAGAAGAAATTGAAAAAACTGGTATCATAGTCAACAATATCGTGTTGCAACCGCTGGATTTAGCAAATGTCACTGAATTAGTCGCTGAAACACTCAACAGTTGCACCGAAAAAGTAACAAACCTAGCCGATTTAATCTGGAATAAAACGGGTGGCAATCCTTTTTTCTTGACCCAATTACTCCAAGCACTTTATCAAGACTCTCTTTTAAAATTTGAATTTAATCACATTACAAATGAGGGAAGTCAAAGTGGCTGGTATTGGAGTATTGATGAAATCCAAGCCATTGGAATCACCGATAAAAGTGTGGTGGAACTGGTAGCTTCTCGCATTGAAAAGCTGCCCGCACCCACGCAAGAAGTGTTGAAGCTAGCAGCTTGCGTGGGAGATAAATTTGCTCTAGATGTGCTGTCACTTGTTAGCGAAAAGTCAGCTAATACTACAGCAACTGAACTTTATTCAGCTTTGCAAGCAGGGTTAATTCTGCCCTTGAGCGATGCTTATCGCATTCCTTTAGTTTTCGATCGAGCCGAATCAATTAATCTCAAATTAGACACTTCGCGGGTTAGTTACAAATTTTTGCACGATCGCGTCCAGCAAGCCGCCTATTCGCTAATTCCCGAAGATCAAAAGCAATTTACCCATTTAAAAATCGGTCAATTACTGTTAAATAATACTCCCCCCGACAAGCTAGAAGAAAACATCTTTGATATCGTCAATCAATTGAATGTCGGAATTGACACGATTAGCCAACAGTCAGAAAAAACTCAGTTGGCACAATTAAATTTAACGGCTGGACCCAAGGCAAAAGCCGCGAGTGCTTATGAAGCTGCTGTTAGGTATTTGCGGGTGGCTATGGAATTATTGCCAGCGGATTGTTGGCAAAGTCAGTATGACTTAACATTAGCAATTTACGAATCAACAGCAGAAGCTGAATACTTAAATATCAACTATGCAGATTCAAAAAAACTGGTCGATATCGTACTGCAAAAAGCTAACAAGTTACTGGAAAAAATGAATGTTTATGAACTTCAAATCCAGTCTTACAATGCTCAAATTAGACTTGTAGAAGCACTAAATACAGGACTGGAAGTGCTGAAACTGTTAGGCATTTCTTTTCCTCAAAACCCCAACGCGCTAAATATTGTGGCGGGACTGATGAAGACAAAACTGAGCTTGGGATTGAAACGAATTGAGGATTTAGCTAACTTGCCAGAAATGACAGATCCCGACAAACAAGCAGCCATGCGGATTTTATCAGGGATTCTCAGCACTGCTGTTCAGGCCAAGCCCCGCCTGGTACCGCTACTGGCATCTAGGATGGTCAAGCTGTGCATTAAATATGGTAATTCGCCTTATGCGAGTATTGCCTACGTTTTTTATGGCGTAGTTATGTACAAGCTAGGGGACAGTAGTTTGGCATACCAATTCGGTCAACTGGCAATTAAGATGTTAGACAAATTTCCATCCCGTTCAATCAAAAGTAGAGTTTATACACCTTTTGGTTCTTTTATTAACCACTGGAACGCCTCTGTCAAGTCAGGATTAGACGATCTCAAAGAAGGTTTTTAAGCTGGGATCTAAACTGGAGAGTTGGAATATGCTGGTTATTCTATAGGTGAATATTGCTTCAAAAAACTGTCGATAGGAGCTCCTCTAGATTTGGTGGATCAAGAGACTGGTAAATATATGAAACTAATGCAGCAATCTCAACTAGAAATGGCTGTACAGTATCTAAGTATAGGCAGGCAGACAACCCTCAATTTGCTCGGTCAAGCTGTCGAACCCTGCCATTTAGTCGGTGATAAATTTAATGAAGTCAAAACGCTCCCCGTTTTAATAGAATCTAAAAACTTTTTTTTAGTCAGTTTGGTTTATAATGCCAAAACTCAGCTTAATTTTCTTTTTAGAAACTACGCGGCCGCCTTGGAAAACTCAAGGTTATTTGAGAAATATGAAGAAGCCACAGCCGGATTTTATGTAGTTTCCCTAAATAATTTTTACTCTTCTATAAGTCTTCTCGCTTTGTATCCCAAAGCTGAGAAAGGGGAGCAAAAGCAATATCTGAAAAAAGTGCTGCAAAACCAAAAGAAGATGAAAAAATGGGCAGTTCATGCTCCGATGAATTATCAACACAAATACGACTTGGTAGCAGCGGAAACAGCGCGAGTTTTGGGGCAAAATACCCAAGCAATGGAATTGTACGATCGCGCTATTGCCGGAGCTCAAAAAAACAAATATACCCAAGAAGAAGCATTAGCCTATGAATTAGCCGGAGAATTCTATGAATCTTTGGGCAAAGAAATCATCTCTCAAGCATACCTTACCAAAGCATATTATGCCTACATCCGCTGGGGAGCTTTAGCCAAAGTTAAAGACTTAGAATTCAGATATCCTTTCTTAGTGGTACAAACGCGCACAACAGAAACCCGAACCCTCGATATCACCAGCACCACCACGGGAAGCACTACCACTAATGGTTTCGGCCATTTCTTAGATTTGAGCGCTTTTGTCAAAGCTTCCCAAGCTATTACCAGTGAAATTGTTCTGGAAAAGTTACTGACTAAGTTAATCAATATTTTGTTGGAAAATGCGGCGGCTCAAAAAGTAGTGCTGCTGCTGCTGAAAAACGATGTTCTCTGTATAGAAGCTACTGGCACTTCTGGGGAGCATAAGGTGACACTTTTACCGTCTATTCCAGTAGAAAATTGTCAAGATGTACCCCTGTCTGTGATTAATTACGTGCACCGCAGTCAAAAGCATCTGGTTTTAGACAATGCGACTGTTGCAGAACCTTTTAATGCGGATGCTTACATTCAGAAATATCAACCAAAATCAATCCTCTGTTTGCCGATTATTTATCAATCTCAGCGGCGCGGCATTATTTATCTGGAAAATGCTTTGACGGTAGGAGCTTTTACAGCAGAGAGGGTAGAAGTATTCAATGTGTTAGTTTCTCAAGTTGCTATTGCCGTAGAAAATGCTGGTTTGTACGCGCGGGAGCAAGAAAAATCTCAACAGTTAGAAAAATCTTTCAATGAACTGCAAGAGGCGCAACTGCAACTCATTCAAGGCGAAAAAATGTCGGCTTTGGGCAACTTGATTGCAGGGGTGGCTCATGAAATAAATAATCCGCTGGGTTTTATTGCGGGGAATATTGAGGCTGCTGCTGAGGCTAGCTCGGATTTGATTGATTATTTGCAACTTTATCAAGAAAAGTTCCCGAATCCGGGAGATGAGTTGGAGGATAAAGCGTCGGATATTGATTTGGAATATTTGATGGAAGATTTGCCGAAAATGATTTCATCTATGAAGTCAGGTACAGAGCGCATTCGCAATATTAGCACGTCTTTGCGGACTTTTTCCCGCGCTGACAGTGCGAATAAAGTGTCAGCAAATATTCATGAGGGGATCGACAGCACTTTGATGATTTTACAGTATCGCCTGAAAGCTACAGATACTCGCCCGGCGATTAAAATTATCAAAGAATACGGAAATATGCCGGCAGTTAAATGTTATTTTGGGCAACTGAATCAGGTATTTATGAATTTGGTGGCAAATGCGATCGACTGTTTTGAGGAATCCAATCAAGACCGCACTTATGCAGAAATTGCAGCTTTACCGAATACGATCGCCATTATCACTCAAGTCTCCGAGGATAGCAACAGCGTGGTGATTACCATCAAAGATAACGGTCAAGGGATGTCATCGGAGGTCAAGTCGAAAATATTTGACCATTTATTTACTACCAAAGGAGTAGGAAAAGGTACGGGTTTGGGGTTGTCTATCAGCAGGCAAATTGTCGAAGAAACCCACGGCGGTAAACTAACTTGCGAATCGGTGCTGGGAGAAGGTTCGGAATTTGCGATCACCCTGCCGCTGGATTAAGCGACTCGGCGTTTGAAACCGCGTCTACACAAACGAAGTCTGCCTCCGCAGACTAAGAGGGAGTAACACAAATTTTAAAATTTGTCAATCTATAATTATCTTTTAAAAAGGGACTCGGCGGTTGAAACCGCGTCTACACAAACGAAGTCTGCCTCCGCAGACTAAGAGGGACTAACACAAATTTTAAAATTTGTCAATCTATAATTATCTTTTAAAAAGTCGGCTATTCACAGTTTAGATTCGGCAGTATGCAGTTACATTATTAGCTAAATGTAATAACTGTATTTGATAGGAGTATTTCGAGTGAACGCTGCCGAACAAGCCAAAAATATAGAAGTTGCCAGCAAAATTGCTGCGGTTGTTAATTTATTCAAGTCCGAATTCCCGGATGCAAAAGTTGATTTGAAACCTTGGATGAATGACGAGGATACCAGAGAACTTGTCGATCCAGATTCGATCGACATTGGCTTCCATTTTCCCGGTAGAAGTCGCTTGCTGCAAAGCCGCAGCATTTTGATTCAAATCCGATTTTACCAAGATCCGGTGGAAGGATATCGGCGGGCGATCGGAGTTGAGGCCGCCGGTTACGATCATAGCGGTCAGCAGTGGCACTTTTCTACTGTGGAAAATTGGAATTTTCTGGGCCTAACCGAACCTGCGGTGGAGTCGGCGCAAAAACTCAAAGACTTTTGCCAGCAGATATTTGATTTGTTTAATCAGTCATTCGGCGATTGAAATCGCTTCTACACGAACGAAGTCCACTCCAAGCGGACTAAGAAATAAGCTGGATTGGGTATTAGTCCCGATTGTCGCAATTGTCGATCGACCTACAGCCAACCGCATAAACAGATTTGTAAGTAGTCGATCGCTTGCCAAACAAAGTATAGCGGTTGTCGCGGACTTGTTCGTAAACGCGATCGCCCATCCACTTCATCCCCGGCATTGCCCGATAAGCAGCCACAAACACCTCGCCAGCAGGCAATATCCGTCCGATTTCCTCCGCCGCATCGCTGCCTTGCCAGCGTTTTTCTGGATTGTCTGCATCTATCAAAATCATCCCCATTTCGCAGTCTTCAGACGTAATCCCAAAGCGATTTAATTCCTCTAAATCTTGCATGGAAATATACTCAAAATTCTGGCCTTTATCTAAATTTTCAAGTAACTGCACCAAGGTAACGCAGAGATTGCAATTTCCGTCGTAAATTACGTTATATTTCATGGTTATGGGAATTGGGCATTGGGAATTGGGCATTGGGAATTGGGCATTGGTAGTAAATAACTACTGACTACTGACTACTGACTACTGACTACTGACTACTGACTACTGACTACTGACTATTCCCCACAGGAATCTCGATCGCAAATTCCGTGCCTTGACCCGGTGCGGAATCGCATTTAAGCTGCCCGCCGTGCTTTTCTACCACAATTTGATAGCTAATCGACAGCCCCAAACCAGTACCTTTACCAGGTTCTTTCGTAGTAAAAAACGGATCGAACAGCCTTTCATGAACATCTATCGGAATCCCCGGCCCGTTGTCAGCAATCCGAATCACAATATGAGAAGGATGTCGAACCAAAGCATCAGAAACAGCAGAATCTGCCTGCATCAAAGCATCCTGTTGATATTTTACATCCGTACAAATCCGCAGCGTCGGCGAAGGACAATAAGGAATAGGCGCCTGTTCCCCCTCCGCCCACTGTCCAGTCTCCATTGCCTCTTCCAAAGCATCAATTGCATTGCCAATAATATTCATAAAAACCTGATTCAACTGTCCTGCATAACACTGTACGCGGGGCAAATTGCTGAACTCTTTGAGCAGCGTAATTTTCGGATGTCCTGCCGTTTCTTTTAACCTGTGCTGCAAAATCAACAAAGTGCTTTCAATCCCTTCGTGAATGTCAACCTGTTTTTGTTCGGCTTCATCCAATCGCGAAAAATTCTTCAGTGACAGCACAATTTGGCGAATTCGCTCGGCTCCCATTTTCATCGAATTTAACAGGTTCGGCAAATCTGTGAGCAGAAAATTCAAATCGACATCATCTATTTCTTGTTGAATTGCTGGTGTTGGGTGCGGGTATTCCTGCTGGTAAAGTTGCAGCATTTTTAGCAAGTCTTTAAAGTAATCGTCAGCGTGCATGACGTTGCCGTAAATAAAGCTAACTGGATTGTTGATTTCGTGAGCAACGCCAGCAACTAATTGCCCCAAACTTACCATTTTTTCATTTTGAACCATCATGCTTTGAGTTTTATGCACGTCCCGTAGGGCTTTTGCCAATTCTTGATTTTTAGCCCTCAATTGACTTTCGGAAAGTCGCACCGCTTCTTCTGCGTGTTTGCGATCGGTAATATCTTTGCGAATTGCTACATATTGATGGGGTTCGCCGTTCGTATTTAAGAAAGGTACAATCGTAGTATCCAACCAAAATAATGTGCCGTCTTTAGCTTGATTTTTCATTTCTCCTCGCCAAACCTTTCCCTGGCGGATGGTTGACCAAAGCTGCTTGAAAAAATCGGCTGAGTGATAGCCAGAATTGACAAGTTTGTGAGTTTTGCCGATTAGTTCTTCTCGGGAATATTTCAAGAGTTCGGAAAATTGATCATTGACATAGGTAATGGCTCCGAATTCGTCGGTATTCGAGACAATTGCCGATTGATCCAAAGCAAATTTTTCAAATTCCAACTCTTGGAGAGTTTGGCGCAATTCTGCTTCTGCTTGTTTGCGATCGCTAATATCGGTAATCATCCGCAAAACCCCGGAAAATTCGCCCTCAGCGTCGAACATCGGCGTCGCCGAGACGATCGCCCACAAGTGAGATCCGTCTTTGCGAGTAAACTTAAAATCGTGGCGTTCGCGAATGCCTAGCCGCCTGCGCTGCACGTAACTTTCTGCTATTTTCCTAGACTCGCAGTCTATAAACTCAAATAGCGATCGCCCCAGCATTTCCTCCACAGTATACCCCAGCATTTCGCCCATCCGAGAGTTAGCAAAAGTCGTGATACTTTCGCTATCAAACATCCAAACGCCCTCCGAAGCCGTCTCGACAATGCAGCGGTAATAACTCTCGCTTTCCCTGACTGTTGCCTCTGCTTGCTTGCGATCGGTAATATCAGTTTGCACCGCAATAAAACCTTCGAGTTCCCCGGTTTCTTGATAAATTGGGGCGATCGAAAGCGCCACCCAGTAACCCTTTCCATCCTTGTTGTAATTGTAAATTTCCTGATTGAACGGCACGCCCGTAGCCAAAGCCGCTCGCAGTTGAGCAATAGTTAGCGGGTCTGTTTGAGAGCCTTGCAGTACATCACCCGGTTTTTTTCCCTGCATTTCTGCCAGCACATAACCACTAATCCGAGTAAATCCTTCATTTACCCATTCAATGCAGCCTTGAGCATCAGTAATAATCACACCATTTTGCGTTTTTTGAGCCACAATAGCCAACCGCGACAATTCGGTTTCATTTTTTTTGCTTTCCGTAATATCTTCAGCAATACCCAGAATGTACTTAGGCGCGCCAGAATCGTCAAACAAAGGAACTTTTTTCGTGTGCAAAATCCGCTTTCCCCGGTGGGGAAGTTGGATAGTTTCTTCAGGCAAATCGACACCTTTTCTCGTTGCCAGCACTTCTAAATCTTGTGCTTGCAAGTAATTTGCCTCCTCTGACTTCAACAAGTCAGCAGCATTGTTTAAGATAACTTCATCCCTCGAATAGCCAAACAATTCTTCGCTAGCAGTATTCCAATAAATAAATCTTTGCTCTACAGCATCTTTAATAAAGACACTAATCGGCAGATTTTGCAGTACCGCATTCAGAAAATCTTGAGTGTTTCGCAGATTTTCCTCAGCTCGCTTTCGCTCAGTAATATCCAAAATCACTCCGTCGAGATAAACAACCCGAGACAGAGAATTTGCGATCGGCGAAACCACAGCCGACAAAAAGCCCTCAATTTCCCCTTGTCCCTCTTGTTTTCCTCTAGCCTCTTCCGCCTCGCAGCAAACAGCTTTGCCTTTTTCGTAAACCCAGCTAATTTCGCCGTCAGCCCGGACAATCCGGTATTCAAGGATGTACGGAGTTCTAGTTGCTACACTTTTTTTGACAGTAGCATCCACATTTTTGCGGTCTTGAGGATGGATAATGCTGGAAAAAGAACGGACGCGATCGTTGATAAAATCAGAAGAGGGATAGCCTGATATTTCTTGAACAGCCTCGCTCAAAAACGCCATTGTCCGTGTTAATTCCCCGTCGTCCGTATACTCGCAGGTACAGCGGTAGACAGCACCGGGAATATTAGCTACTAAATTTTTATATCGTTCTTCGCTTTTTAACAAAGATGAGCCGTCTTCGTTATTGTGATCGCCGTTCTTAAATTTAGAAGAATTGGAAGAAATTTGCATGGTTTTTTTTCACTTGTGAGTGCGAGGGCAAGTGGTAGAGTAGATGACCCTATAAAAAGTGAATTTAATGTGCGAAATAATTCGTTATAAACTAATATAGTACAAAATTAGTTCTGCGAACATTCAGAAAATTTGAGGGCGGGTAATAGGTAAAGCTAATCAAGGCTAGAGATTTAGAAAATAGTTCGGAAACGCATTGTCTAACGGATTTAATGGATTTAACTCACGCCCAGAGCACCATTCTCGCTTAACAGGCTTTCCGGCCTGTTCCACAACAAGTGCATTTTCTTGTGGGGAGTAGGGGTTGGGCAGGAGATCCCGCCCATAAAAAGCTTATTGAGAATGGTGTTCTGGGTGTGAGTTTAACGGATTTAACAGATGGATGTTGAGGTTGGAGG
>Ga0163149_10005485_pt1 | contig 13377 bp, 9 predicted proteins | sample OliLakLV19MP5G1_FD_148604 | JGI IMG/M metagenome (GOLD analysis project Ga0163149, IMG submission 148604) | Freshwater microbial mat bacterial communities from Lake Vanda, McMurdo Dry Valleys, Antarctica - Oligotrophic Lake LV.19.MP5.G1 | ecosystem: Environmental > Aquatic > Freshwater > Lake >...
CCGCAGGACAGCGACGCATCAGGACAGGCTTCGATACCTGTCCAAGAACAGCGGTCCGCACCGCGTTTTGGTGGGAGCGCCGGAAGCCGCGATTTGGTCGCCCAGTTCGGTCAGTTGTCGTAGAGCGTCGCGGCTTCCGCCGCTCGCACAGGTACCGCGGATGGCGGCCTGCAAAATTGGCTGATGTGCGGGGACAAAACCCAGTCGGCGACGGCGCTCACGTCTCAGGGCGAACGGGCCTCGGAAGGTTTGAGCGAATCGCATTGGGGCTAGCGGAACGGCGATCAGTTCGCTTCCGCACAGACATCCCCCTCCCCCCTCTGCCAAGAGTTGCGCGTTCTGTCGGCATTCGCGGGCAGCGCCGCATCTGAGGCACCAGCAACCATGCAACCTGCAGCGCCAGCGGCCGCCGAGCCGATTCGCGAGTCCGCCACTCCAGCGCCGCGTAAAACGCCGACCGGGCTGCAAGGCTTCGATGAAATTACCCGCGGTGGCCTGCCTGCGGGCCGCACCACGCTGCTGCTTGGCGGCCCGGGTTCCGGCAAGACCATCTTCGCTATGCAGTTCCTTGTCCACGGCGCGCTCGAATGTGGCGAGCCAGGGATATTTGTGGCATTTGAGGAATCACCGGCCAGCCTGCTGGTCAACTTCGAACCGTTCGGCTGGGGGCTGGACGCGCTGCAGCCAGACAAGCTTTACCTGATGGACGCCAGGCCGCCGATCGATCTGATCCAGTCGGGCACCTTCGATCTGCGCGGCATGCTGGCGGCGCTCGGCGAACTGATCCGCCGCATGGGCGCCAAACGCATCGTCTTCGACGCGCTGGACATCATGCTCGCCATGCTGCCCGACACGGCATCGAAGCGGCAGGAGATCTACCGCTTGAACGACTGGCTGCTGCGGCTCGCGGTCACCGGGCTGATCACGGCGAAGTCCGGCGGCGATGAGCTGAGTTCGGTGGGTATGCAGCAGTTCGGCTTCATGCAGTTCATGGTCGACTGTGCGGTGATACTCAACCACGTCATCAGCGATGGCGTCTCCCAGCGCAACCTGCGCGTGCAGAAGTATCGCGGCTCGGCGTTCGATGAAAACGAATCTCCGTTCATCATCGGCCAGAAGGGCCTCGTCGTTGCCGGCGTACGGCCACTCGGTCGCGATACGGCAGAGGTTACCGACGAGCGGCTTTCCAGCGGCATTGAGCGCCTCGACACCATGCTTGGCGGTGGCTACTTCCGCGGCGCCAGCATCCTGATTACCGGACGGCCAGGCACCGCCAAGTCAACGCTCGGCGGCGCATTCGTTGCGGCCGCGTGCCGACGCGGCGAGCCGTCGATGTTTGTCAGCTTCGATTCCGATCGCCGTGAGATGGTGCGCAATCTCGGTTCAGTGGGTATCGCACTCGGCGAATACGTCGACAGCGGGCTCCTGCGGATCGTCTCGGTGCGCACGGTCAGTGGCAGTGCCGAAACCTACCTAGTGAGAATCCGCCTGCTCGCAGCGGAGTGTGGCGCCCGCACTCTCGTGATCGATCCGGTGTCGACTTTCTTCCGCTCGAGCAACAGGCTTACCGCGCAGCGTATTGCCGAGCGGCTTATCGACTGGGCGAAGTCGGAGGGCATCACCCTGCTCTGTACCAGTCTGGTCGATGACGTCGGCGGCAAGTCCAGCGCCGCCTCGACGCTGCACATATCGACGCTCGCCGACACCTGGATTCATCTCACCTACCTGCTGGAGGCGGGCGAGCGCAATCGCGGACTTGCCATCATGAAGTCGCGTGGCACCGCGCACTCCAATCAGGTGCGCGAACTGCTGCTCGGCGCATCCGGAATCACCTTGGCCGACGCCTACACTTCCGGGGGCAAGGTGCTGATGGGCACCCAGCGCTGGGACAAGGAACGCGCCGACCGATCGGACGCAGAAACTGCGCGCATGCTCAGCGCGGTCAAGCTCGCCCAGCTGGATGCCGAGGAAGCCCATCTGGCGCTGCGCGAAAAGGGCCTGCAGGCTGATCGGCTGGGCAAGCAGGCCGAGCGCTTGCTGCTCACCCAGGCCAACAGCAAGCGCAAGCGCACCGAGGCGCAGGATGATTCCGAAGTCCGGACCCTGCGCAGCGCAGACGCATCGCCTGACGAGGCGGATTGAGCGCCGTGACCGCGAAGCCGCTTTACGTGCTCCAGCTCTTTGTCGCCGACGAAGCCCCCAACTCGGTGCAGGCGCGCGGCAATCTGCGGGCCTTCTGCGCCACCCATCTGCGCGGTTGCCATCAGGTCGAGGTGATCGACGTGCTCGAAGATCCCGCCAGAGCCTTGGACGACGGCATCTTCATGACGCCCATGCTGATCAAGCGGCTGCCGCTTCCGATGCGTCGAATTGTCGGCACGCTGAGCGACTCCAATGCCATCCTTGAAGCGTTGGGTATCGAGGACGACGGGCATGGCATCGACTGATCGCGGGCGTCACCCTGATCTATGCGCTGAACTCTCGCGGCTGATCGCAACGCTGCACGAGACCGAACAACGTATTGCAGTGCTGACCCGCGGCGAGGTCGACGCGGTCGCCAGCAGCGAAGGCCACAACTATCTGCTGCGGCAGGCACAGGAGCAGATGCGCAAGGACGCGTCGACCAGGAACGCCGCTATCCTTGATGCGCTGCCGGCGCATGTCGCCCTGCTCGATGGCGACGGACTGATCGTGGCCGTCAACCATGCCTGGCACAGCTTTGCCCGCGAGAATGGCTACGTGGCCGGCGAGGACGGCTTAGCCAGCAGCTATTTCGAAGCCTGCGACTATGTGGTGGGTGTGGAGCGGGATGCTGCCCGCAGGGCGGCGGCGGGTATACGCAGCGTGATCGCGGGCACCACAGCAAGCTATGCGCAGGAGTATCCCTGCGACTCCCCAACCGAGTCGAAGTGGTTTCAGTTGGTGGTGACTCCAATTGAAGGTGAGCGTCCGGGCGGCGTCGTGGTGATGCATGTGGACATCAGCAGCCGGCGCCGCGCCGAGGGCGAATCGGCGGAGCTGAATCGCCGTTTTGCCGACCTGCTGACGAACATGCAGATGGCCTCGGTGATGCTCGACACCCACGGCCAGATCACCTTCTGCAGCGACCACCTGCTGCGCCTCACCGGCTGGAGCCGCGAGGAAACGCTTGGCAATGACTGGTTCGAGCAATTCGTTCCTGCCGCCGACCGTGCTGTGCGAAGCGAATTCAAACTGCTGCTTGCCAGTAGCAGTGAAGGTGCCAGAGACGATATTAGCGACGGTGCAAGTGGAGCGGGCAAGTACGAGAACCATATCCTCACGCGGGACGGCGATGTCCGGCTCATGCGCTGGAGTAACACCCTGCAGCGTTCGCCGTCGGGACAGGTGATCGGCACCGCCAGCATCGGCGAAGACGTCACCGAGCAGCGCCAGGCCGAAATCCAACTCAGGCACCTGAACCGCGTGCAGAGGGTGTTGAGCGGCATCAACACGCTGATCGTGCGGGTGAGCGACCGTGATGCCCTGTATCAAGGGGCCTGCCGGATAGCCGTCGAGAGCGGCGGTTTTCTGATGGCCATGCTGGTGGTGGTTGATCCGTCCAGCGGTGGCATGCGGGTGGCGGCAACGGCAGGCAAGGACGAGGGCTTCGTTGCGGAAATCCACCATGTGCTCACAACGCCTGCACTGGCCGAACATTCGCTAACCGCGCGCGCGGTTCGCGAGCAGCAGGTGGTGGTCGCCAATGACTGCCGCACGGACAACCGACTCACCCTCGCCGCCGCCTTTTGCGAGCGCGGCGTGAAGTCGCTGGCCGTGTTTCCGCTGCTGGTTGCGGAGCAGACCGTGGGCGCATTTGTTCTGTATTCCGCCGAGCTGGATTTCTTCGGGAGCGACGAGCTGGGCCTGCTGACGGAGCTGACCGACGACATCGCCTTTGCGATGGACCACATCGAGAAGTCCGAGCGCTTGGCTTATCTGGCCTTCTACGATCAGCTGACCGGACTGCCGAATGCCCAGCTGTTCCAAGATCAGCTAGATCGCTACATCGCCGCGGCCGCTCAGGATGGCGGACAGGTGTGCGTTTTCGTGCTCGACCTCGATGGCTTCACCGACATCAACCGGAGGTTAGGTCGGCAGGTGGGCGATGCCCTGTTGCGCGCGGTGGCGACGCGGCTGCAGCACGAGCTGCCGCAGCCCTTTGCGCTCGCTCGGACCGCAGCGGATACCTTCGCCGTGGCCAGTCCGAGTGTGGACGGGGTGGCGCTCGGCTGCGATCGCGTCCGCGATTGCACGCTGGGAGCATTAAGGGAAGTTTTTCGGGTCGCAGGTCAGCAGATCAGGATCTCCGGCAAGGTCGGCATCGCGGTGTTTCCCGAAGACGGCAACGACGGTAAGGCGGTGCTCCTGAACGCCGAATCGGCGCTCAAGCGAGCCAAGTCCAGCAAGCAGAACTATCTCTACTCGTCGAATGCGCTGAACGCACTCGCCACCGCCAGACTCACGCTTGAGGGCGAGTTGCGCGAGGCACTGGTCGACAACCAGTTCCGCGTCCACTACCAGCCGCGGGTAGACATGGCTCGCGGCGATATCGTTGGTGCCGAGGCGCTGATCCGCTGGCAGCATCCCGTGCGCGGCCTGCTGGCACCCGCCGAGTTCATCGAACTTGCCGAGGAGTCGGCCTTGATCGTGCCGATTGGCGCCTGGATGCTGCAGGCGGTTTGTGCCCAGCAGATGGCTTGGACGGCCGCTGGATTGCAGACGGTGCCAGTGGCGGTGAATGTCTCGGCCGTGCAGTTCGAACAGGGCGATCTGCTGCAGGTGATCCGCGCTGCGCTGCAGGCCAGTGCATTGGCGCCGCAGATGCTGCACCTCGAACTGACCGAGTCTGCGGTGATGCGCGACCCGGATGCCGCCGCCGCGGTGCTGCAAGCGGTGCGCGCGTTGGGCGTGGAATTGGCGCTGGACGACTTCGGCACCGGCTATTCGTCGCTGGCGAGCATCAAGCGCTATCCGTTCAGCACGGTCAAGATCGACCGCAGTTTCGTCACTCACATCACCAGCAATGTCGAGGACGCGGCGATCGCCAGCGCGACCATCGCGATGGCGCACCGCCTGCGCCTGAAAGTGGTCGCCGAGGGCGTCGAAACCCAGGGCCAGTTCAACTACCTGCGCTCGCAGGGCTGTGACGAAATGCAGGGCTATTTGTTCAGCCGACCGGTGGCGGCCGAGGCGTTCGCGCAGATGCTGCGTCTAGGTACACGCCTGCCCATGGCAGACGTTGCCGATGAAGCCAAGCCGACCCTGCTGCTGGTCGATGATGAGCGCGGCATACGCTCGGCATTGACGCGCCTGCTGCGTCAGGACGGCTACCGGATCTTGAGCGCAGGAAGCGGTGAAGACGGGTTGGAGCTGCTGGCGCTGAACGCCGTGCAGGTCATCATTTCCGACCAACGCATGCCCGGCATGAGCGGCACCGAGTTCCTGGGCAAGGTGTCACGGCTGTATCCGGCTACGGTTCGCATCCTGCTGTCGGGCTACACCGATTTGAAAGTGGTAACCGAGGGCGTCAACCAAGGCGCGGTGTTCAAATTTGTGACCAAGCCTTGGGATGATGACCAGCTCAGGCAGCAGGTGCGCGAAGCTTTCGCTCACCAGCAAACGGGCGCGGGGGGCTGATGGTGTTCAGAGGGCGTCATTAATTCCCGAATTGTCCGGGTTAGCGGTCCGGTCGAACCAAGTCCGACCGGCTGCTAGACACTCGGCGGTCGCGGGCGAGCCTGTCGTCGAGCACCTTCGCCGCTGTACGTCATGGTTGCCCAGTTTCATGCTGGCCAGTTTCAGCACCTGCGGTCTATGAACGCGGCAGGCACGTGTGGCCCTTGTCAGCGCTTGAAAATCGACATCCGGCATCGTGTCTGGCAGCAACCAGCCTTTCCAAATTCAACACGTCAGGGGCGCTATTCTTTGATCGCTCAGGCGGCAGCCGCGGCTTACCTCCCACTTCGCGACTATTGCGCCCCGTTCATCGCAGGCCTGACATTGCACCGGACTCTTTTTGACACGCCAGTGGTCAACACGTTGCTGCGCGCCGCTTCGCAGGCCTTCTTGCGCATGGCCGGTTGGAAAGTCGAAGGCTCGTTGCCCGAGGGCGCTGGCAAGTGTGTGCTGATTGCAGCGCCTCACACCAGCAACTGGGATTTGCCTTACACGCTGATGGTGGCTTTCGCGCTCAACCTGCGGGTCTATTGGATGGGTAAACAAAGCCTCTTCCAGTGGCCGTTTGGCGCGCTCATGAGGTGGCTTGGTGGTATTCCCGTCGACCGTGCCAAGGCGAACAATCTGGTGGCGGCCTCGGCGCAGGCGATCAGGGCTGCCGATGGCCCGCTGCAATTGGTGGTTCCGCCGGAAGGCACGCGCGGCAAGACCCGTCACTGGAAGACCGGGTTCTACCACATCGCGATCGCCGCGCAGGTCCCTATCGTGATGGCCTACATGGACTACCAGCGCAAGGTCAGTGGCCTCGGCCCGGTGTTCCAACCCAGCGGCGATATTGAAGCCGACATGGCCGAGATCAAGGCCTTCTACGCGCCGATCAAGGGTCGCAATGCGGCTCAGTTCGAAGCTGAGTCGTCCGCCTAAACCTGATCCAGCAAAAACTCACAGAATTGAGGACTCACAGAATTGAGGACTCACAGAATTGGAGCGCCCAGTTTTTGGGCCTGCGGTGGCAAAGACTGGGCGTCCGAAACGCCACGGATCGCGGACCAGTCCGACAGGCTGGCAGCCGCATCGGTCGCTCCGGCTTCGGCGTGTTGCTTGCGTCACTCGCAGCTGGCCGCGCCGCGCGCGTCCTCCTCCCCCAAAGCCACGCGCCACTGCTACCACGCTATCGGAAACCAGCTCAGGGTGATCCAGGAAACGCAGCAGCTCGGCTGTCTTTTGATGGTGCGCGGCAAGGGCAGCGCATGATCGCGGCTTGGCTCGGCGCATTGATCGCACTCTTGCAAGGGTCGCCGCGAACGCCGCAGAACCAACTTCAGGCACCGCTGGAAAGCTGCAACTGGAATGCGATATAGGCCACGTAGGCCAGCAGCAGGAACACGCCATTGGCGCGCGTTACCTTCAGGCCCATCAGCATCATCGGCACCAGCACCACGGCAAATCCGATCATCACCGGGATGTCGAGCCACATCAGGGTCGAGGCGGTGGTCGGCAGCGGGGCCACCACTGCCGTGGCACCGAGGACGAACAGGACGTTGTAGATGTTGGAACCGATCACGTTGCCGATCGCGATGTCCGCATGTCCGCGATAGGCCGCGGCCACCGATGAGGCCAGCTCCGGCAACGAGGTGCCTATCGCCACCACGGTAAGACCAATGAGCAGCTCCGACATGCCCCACAGGCGCGCCAACGAGGTCGCCGAATCCACCGCCAGCTGCGCACCCCCGACCAAGCCCGCCAGCCCCACCACGATGTACAAGCCCGATCGCCAACCAGCCTTGCCCTTGGGGTTTTCGGCCACGTATTCGTCCTGCACCTCCTTCGATTCGCCCTTTGAGGTGCGCAGCAGAAACCACATGAACGCGGCGAATGCGGCCAGCAGCAGCACGCCCTCCCAACGCAGGATCACGCCGAAGCTGGCCAGCGCCCACAGCAGCAGGCTGATGCCGATCATGATCGGTAACTCGACCCGCACCATGCGCATCTGCACGGCCAGTGGTGCCACGACCGCAGCTAAGCCAAGGATGATGCCGACGTTGGCGATGTTGGAGCCGACCACGTTGCCGACCGCGATGTCGGTGGTGCCGCTGAGCGCCGCACCGACGCTCACTGCAAGCTCAGGCGTGGAAGTTCCGAAGCCCACCACCACTAGGCCGATGACAAAAGGACTCATGCCCAAGCGTTCGGCGATCCCGGATGCGCCGCGCACGAAGACATCAGCGCCGACGGCAAGGATCGCCACGCCGGCCGCTAGGATCAGGATCTGGATCAACATATCGGGTCGAAGTTTCTCGAAAAGTTGGGTAATGGTGGCATGCCAGCGCTCAGCGCTGCAGGATCCACCACTGTTGAGTCTGCGGAGCTAATCCGCGATGGCAAAAGTCTCGGCCGGCACGGCATTTTCGCACCCAGCCGCCGATTCAACGAAGAAAGCCGAAGGAACCTTGATGTGTGTAAGCTTTCGGCGGCGCGAAGAATATTCTTGGGCAGGGGGTCATTGAGTCATCGGCGCACTGGGGAGTGGTCGTGTCGAGGCCAAAAAGGATGAAGCCGCGCGTGATGCCGGTGCCAAACTCGGCCAAACCGCTGCGGCGGCCGTGATCGCCGCACGTGCCGATTCGGGCGCAAATAGACGTGATCCCGTGTTTGGTCCCGCCGCCGCCGGTACGTATGTGCCCACCATCGAACGGGTCGGCGTCAACATCGCCAAGATCCGGCCGTGGGTCATGACCTAGGCTGACGAAGTGCGTTCACCGCCGCCGCCGGCGCTGGACAGCAAAATCTGGGCGCGTGACTTCAACGAAATCACCCGCCTCGGCGGCAAAAAATCCAAAGACCGCACGCCAGCGTGTACCGATATCGGGAAATTCTGGGGCAATCGCAGCGTCCGCATCGTGTTGCCACAACTGGTCGGCCGACCGGGTCGCGCTCTCGTCGATGACGCTCGCTTTCTGGCGTTGACCGAAATGGCCTGGGTCGATTCCTATGTGTCGATGATGGACGGCAACTATGCGATCAATTTCTGGCGACCCATCACCGCCATCCGCAATGCAGAGTTAGACGGCAATGACGCCACCGGACCGGATGCCGAATGGCGACCGTTGCTGATCAACACGCCGCCCCACCCGGAATACCCCTGTGGCCACTGCCTCTCGGTACGGTGATCGAGGCCGAGTTCGGTGCCGCCGCGCCGCCAATGGTGCTGGCCACGGAGGACGCGCTGCTTCGACGCTACGACACACCCCGCGAATACATTGACGAAGTCAGCGAATCGCGCCTGCTCGGCGGCGTGCACTACCGTTTCTCAATCGACGCCGGTCGTAACGCTGGGTTGGTCATCGGCAAACTGGCAGTCGAGCGGCATTTCAAGCCAATTGCAGGAGGGCGCTGAGGCGAATGGCACTTAGTTAGCCCGGCCTTATCATGAATGCGTCCGATGATCGCGCAGGATACTGATCGCACAGGGGATTCTCTGAAGGAGCGGCGTGTCGGGCCATACGGCCGACTGAAGAGAATTGCCTGTGCGGTCAGGAGACATCGGGGCGGAAGCCCCGCGTAGCGGCGAAGCCGCCGAACGAGGGCGTGCGCAATTCATGAAAAGTTCGGCTTAGGGCTCGTCATCCCGGCGAAAGCCGGGATCCAGTGCTGTTTAAGCTTTGCTACTGGCTGGAAGTGCTGGATTCCGGCCTTCGCCGGAATGAGTGCGCCCGCTTGATCGTGGAACGCCGGCAATCCACCGTACGAGCGTCATTGCAGCGCACAACGCGGCCATGCCGGCCGATACGTAGCGCGGTTGCCCAGGCATCGGTTGCGGCGCGACTCCACCCGCTTCGCGGCTTGGCCTTGGAGGGACAGGGTGATTGGATTTCAATTCGAGCGGGCGCCATGCAGACTCACCCAGCACGAAATTCCAGCGGTGGCCCGTTTGCCTCTGGCGGTGTTGACGCACAGCGGCGCGCAGATCTGAGCGCCGAGTCTTGGGTTGGGATCAGTCGGCCACGCCGGAGCGTTGCCCCGGCGTGGCCGACGGGCCGGGTGCCAAGCGCAGCATTTCGCGCCGCACCACGCCGTAGCATTCACAGGCGTTGGCGCGTAGCGCGGCCGGGTCGAGCACCGAGATATGGCCGCGGCGGTAGCGGATGTAGCCCAGGTCATGCAGTTTGCCTGCGGCCTGGGTCACGCTCTCGCGGCGCACGCCCAGCAGGCTGCTGAGCAGCTCTTGGGTCATCACCAGTTCTTCGGCCGGCATGCGGTCGTAGGTGGCCATCAGCCAAGCGCTGAGCTGTTGCTCGACGTTGTGGTGGCGGTAGCAGGCCGCCGTCTGCGCGACTTGGGTCATCAGCGCCTGCGTGTACAGCAGCAGTGTGCGGCGCAAGGCACCGCCGCGCGCAAACTCCTGCATCAGCCGGTGGCGATCCAGGCGCCAGCCGTGGCCGCCGGTGTGCACCATGGCCGAGCTGGAGGTGGTGTCGCCGCCCAGGAATAGCGGGATTCCGACCATGCCTTCGTGGCCGACACCGGTGGTTTCGACCGAGGCGCCTTTGGACGTCACGTAGTGCAGCGAAACCACCGCTGAGCTGGGAAAGTAGGCATGGCGCAGCTGCTGTCCGGGCTCATAAAGCATCTCGCCCAAGCGCATCGGCACCCACTCAAGCGCCGCGCTCAGCTCGGCTAGGTCGACGGCAGGCAGGCTGGCCAGAAGGATGTTCGGATGCGGGGCCTGGAAGGAGGACATCGCAGAGCGTCTAATGGGTGGGTGCCATTTCGACGCCAATGCCCCGATACCCCTGAAAGCGGCAGGTCTGGTCGAACATGGGCTGGCCGCTGACGCGGAAATGCTGGCGCGAGCCGTCGGCGTTGACCCGGTGGAAGGCAAAGTCGAGGAACGGCCGGCGCGCCACGATGAAGGCCTGCAGGGCCTGGCGCTCGGCCGCGTCCCAGCCTTCGCCCCAGCCGTCGTCGCTGCCACCCTGCAAGGGGGCGACGCGGATGCCCAGCATTTCCATCACCGGCCCTGAGACCTTGGTGAACTCGCCGCTGTCGTCCTGCTCCCAGTACCAGTCCGAGGCCAGTTCGGTCAGGCTGCGGTAGCGCGCTTCGCTCTCACGCAACTCGGCGGTGCGCTCGCGCACGGCGCTTTCCAGCTCTTCGTTATGGGCCGCAAGCCGGCGGTACAGCAGCCGCACTTCCAGCATGTTGCGGATGCGCGTCTTCACTTCCAGCAGGTCGAATGGCTTGCTGATGAAGTCGCGGACGCCGGCCTGCAAGGCACGCAGTTTGTGACCGGGCTGGGCGGTGAGCACGATCACCGGCAGATAGCTCTCGCTGCTGTTGGTCTTCAGGCCCTCCATCACCGCAAAACCGTCCATGCCGGGCATCTGCAGGTCGAGCAGGATCAGGTCGTAGGCGTTCTGGCGGTGCAAAGCGCACACCTCCTGCGGGTTCATGGTGCTGCTGACCTGCGTGTAGCCAGCCTCGCCCAGCAGGCGCCTGAGCAACTGCACGTTGGCCGCCTGGTCGTCGACGATGAGGATGCTGGCCGCCAGGATTTCAGACTCGAGAATCATCACACCACCTCGGGGTTGCCGGCGCGTTGCAGGCCGGTGTTGGCACTGGCGTGCAGTAAGGCCAGGTCCAGAGTATCCATGAATTCGGCAAGCTTGATCGGCTTGGTCAGGTAATGGAAGAAGCCGGCCTCTAGGCCCTTCTCGATATCTCTGGGCATCGCGTTGGCGCTCAGCGCCACCACCGGGATGTGCGCGGTGGCGGCATCGCCAGCCAGAATGCGAAGTGCTGTGATGCCACTGATGCCGGGCAGGTTGATGTCCATCAGGATTACGTCGGGCCGCGCCGAGCGGGCCAGCTCGATGCCGCTGCGGCCGTCCTTGGCGCTGATGAGCTGGATGTCGGTGCGGCGCGAAAGCAAGCGCGCCACCAGCAGCAGGTTGGCGGGGTTGTCTTCCACGCACAGCACGGTCCGCACGGGCGCGCCGGCTGCCGCATTCACGTGATCGACGGAGGCGGGCGGCATCGCGTGTGCAAACGGGGCAGTGGCCAACGCGGCGTGCAGCTCAACCCAGAACACGCTGCCCACGCCCACTTGGCTGGTGGCGCCGATGCTGCCGCCCATCAGTTCGGCCAGGCGCTTGCTGACCACCAGGCCGATGCCGGTGCCTTCCTCGACGCCGCCTTCCTGGCCCAAGCGGTTGAACGGCTGGAACAGCTGCGCCATCTTGTCGGCGCTCAGGCCCAAGCCCGTGTCGCGCACGCTGATGCGCACGCGCTCAAAGCCCACGGCACTGCAGGTCACTTCCACGCTGCCGCCGGCACGGTTGTACTTGATCGCGTTGGACAGCAGGTTGACGAAGATCTGCTTGACCCGCGTGCGGTCGGCCTTGATCCACAGGGCGTGCGGCGGCGGTATGAAGTGCATCTGGATGCCGCTCTTGCGCGCATGCGGCTCGATCATGGCTTGGCAGTCGGCCAGCACCTCGGCCAGAGCCAGCGGCTCGGGTGACATCGACAGCTTGCCCGACTCGATGAGCGAGAGGTCAAGGATCTCGTTGATCAGCTCCAGCAGGTACCAGCCGGCCTGCAGGATCTGGTCGATGCTGTCCTTCTGCAACGGCGTGGGCGTCGGCACCCCCGAATCCATCAGCTGCGCAAAGCCCAGGATGGCGTTGAGCGGCGAGCGCAGCTCGTGGCTCATGCTGGACAGAAACTCTGACTTCGACAAGTTGGCGCTCTCGGCCGCGATCTTGGCGTCCTCCAGCGCCGTGTGCGTCTGTTGCAGCGCCAAGTCCAGGCGCTGACGCTCGCTGACATCGCGCGCGGCAGCGATCACGCCGCGCAGCGCGCGGTCGCGGTCATAGAAGGGTGTGGCGTTACACGACAGGGCCGTCTGGCTGCCGTCGGCGGCAAAGGCGGTGAGCTCGTAGTTGGTGACCTTTTTCTGGGTCAGCACGCGCTCAATGCACTCTTGTGCTCGCAGCGGATCGGTGAAATAGCGCTTGAAGGGCGTGCCGATAAGATCGTCGCGCGAGCGCCCGGTCAGCTTCTCGGCCTGCTCGTTGACGTCGGAGATGGTGCCGTCGGGATCGGTGGTGATGAGCGAATCGACGATCGATTCGATCAGCGAGCGTGTGTAGAACTGCTGGTCGCGCAGGTGTTGGTCGAGGCGCTGCCGTTCGGCCTCGACCTGCTTGCGCGCCGTGTTGTCGGTGCCGATCAGCAAGTAGCCGATGATCTGCTCTTGCGCGTCGCGCAGCGCAGTCACCGAGACCACGGCCGGGAAGCGGCTGCCGTCCTTGCGGATGTAGGTCAGCTCGTAGATGTCTTCGATGCCGCGCGAGGCCTTGAACACCAGCGCCTCGAAGCCAGGTGTGATCGGCGTATCGAGTTCGATGCTCAGCGCCTGCGCGCGCGCGATCACCTCCTGCGGGTCGGAGATGTCGGCTGGGGTGATCTGGTTCATCACCTCGGCGGCGGTGTAGCCCAGCATGCGCTCGGCGCCGACGTTGAAGATCTGGATCACGCCGCGGGCGTCGGTGGCGATGGACGAGAAGTTGGCGCTGTTGAAGATCGCGTTCTGCAGAGCGCCGGCCTTGAGCAGCGCCGCCTCGGCCTGCTTGCGCGCCGTGTTGTCGGTGCCAATCAACAGGTAACCGATGATTG
>Ga0163149_10005493_pt1 | contig 13364 bp, 9 predicted proteins | sample OliLakLV19MP5G1_FD_148604 | JGI IMG/M metagenome (GOLD analysis project Ga0163149, IMG submission 148604) | Freshwater microbial mat bacterial communities from Lake Vanda, McMurdo Dry Valleys, Antarctica - Oligotrophic Lake LV.19.MP5.G1 | ecosystem: Environmental > Aquatic > Freshwater > Lake >...
ACTGAATATAATATTAAAATCTCTTTCCTTAAACAACATGGCCGCTGTCGAGGAGGTGGCGGAAGTTACACGGGCACCTATTGTCCCCTGGTATTTGTAGTCCTTGCTTCAGCATTTAAAGCCCACAGTTTCTTTGCATTAGTTGCAGGAATAGCCCTTAAAAATGACTTATGTACTCCCTGCGGTGACGATACATAGCAGATACCCCTTATAATCAGGGGTTTTCTTTGGCCTTCAAGGCAAAAGAATTTAACCCGACCCCATTCTTGTCCGGATTAGGTTTTATCGGTTTATCCTGTAGAAATACTGAAACTATTTCTTTTTTTTTGTTAAAAAATTTAATATATTTGAATTGGTTAACATTTCGGACGCTTATTTAGTAAAATAATCCCTTTTCAGTAGCGATTTTAGCAACGACTGGGGTTAAAGAGCTTATTAAGTAAGAGCCGACAGTAAATTAGCCTGCGATTTTTTCCAGCTCACCGGAGTTGGCATTATTTATGATTTTTGTGGAATAATCTATATATTTAGATTAGATATCAAAAAAAGGTGGATGCCGAAAAACCAGAACAGAGTAGGCAGTATTTAAATACGTAAATCATGAAATCTCTTTCTTTCGACAAAATGGCCTCTATTGAAGGCGGGTCATGTACCGGTTATACGGGTACATATTGTCCACTTGCTCTTCTTGTTATGGGAGCTTATTTAAAGACAAATAGTTGGTTTGCAATGCTTGCAGGAATGGCACTTAAAAATGCCCTGTGCACTCCTTGTCCCCCTGTAGGATAGTGCACTAAAATTACCGGTATTGTTACTATCCTTTGATACAGGGATGGTATTGATTCCTTAAACTATACTCCGATCTTTCGTCTGGGTGTGGTTTTGTATTGTTTTATCCTGTCGATAGTCTAATACTGTTTGATGAGGATCAAACTCAACTCTTTTCCCGGTCTATTTCTATATACCGGGATTTTTATTTAATAGGGTCTGCTGAGAATCAACAACATAACAGAATAAATTTGGAAATTAATGCAAGGTAAATATGGAGTATTCCCTCAAAACCATGGATCTCTGATATAATATTTGAGGTTGTATGTGCATCGATCCCGAAATTTCGGGATTATTTCGATGGTGGGGGCGTGACATATTTGAATCAATTCAAACCAAATAAATTGGGTTCTACATACTCTGGACTTATAAACTTGCTTAACTAACTTAAGCAGCAGTCCCTAAATAAACCAGTATTGAGCAGCAACTACAAAAAATTTCATGTTCAGCAACACGATCAATCGGATTGTGGAGTAGCCTGCCTGCTTTCCGTCCTTCGGTTTTACGGAAGCAATAGCACACTGGGCGTCCTGAGGGACTGGAGCGGGACCCTTATTTCCGGAACTACTCTTCTCGGGCTTTATCAGGCCGGGCAAAAACTGGGATTTGAAGCAGCGGGATTTGAAGCAGACATAGACCATTTAAAAACACTGGGGCTTCCGATTATTCTGCATATCAATAAAAATAATGAATTTCTCCATTTTGTGGTTTGTTATGCCTACCACCAGGGCAAAGATCGTTTTGAAATCAGCGATCCCGCTGAACCAGGAATCAAACTGCTCAGTTCTGATGAACTGGAAAAGCTATGGCAATCCAGGGCGTTGTTAATGCTCAAACCCACCTCTGCATTGAAGCGAACTCCGAACACGGAGACTTTATTGGGCAAAATGAAATGGTTATACAGCTTTGCCAGGCCGGACTTTGATCTGCTTTTTGTCTCCTTTGTTTTAGGTGTATTTATATCTGTCCTCGGACTGTCTGTGGCCGTTTTTTCCCAGAAACTGATCGATCATATCCTTCCCGGAAAAGAAACCCTGAAATTATTCGTAGGGTCTGGCCTGTTGTTGTTTTTATTATTCCTGAGGTCTTTTCTTAACTACCTCAGGCAACTGTTCCTTTTGCGCCAAACCAGGGACTTCAACCTTCGTATACTGACATTTTTCTACTCTACTTTATTAAATTTACCTAAACTTTTTTTTGATTCCAGAAAAACGGGGGAACTCATCTCCCGGATGAATGATACCTCGCGGATTCAGCAGACCGTAGCCAATATTTTTACTCACCTGACCATAGAAGTCGTGGTGGTGCTGATCAATACTGCCGGGTTGTTTTATTACCATGTCCACCTGGGTTTGATTTCCTTAATGTGGCTGCCTGTTTTTGGATTCATTGTATACCGGTACAATAAGTCCCTGCTGGAAGGGCAACGAAATGTCATGATCGCCTCGGCCCTGAACGAAAGTAATTTTATAGATACCATCCAGGGTATTGGAGTCATCAAGGCGGCCAACAGGGAAGGACATTACACCGCACAAACCTCTTCGGTCTATAAATTTTTTCAGGAACAGCAGTTTCAATTGGGATCGGTAAGTAACCGGTTTAGCACCAATGCCCAGATCGCCGGTTCGTTATTTATTGCCGGCACTATCTTATACAGCTCTGTCCTGGTGCTGAACACTTCGATTTCTATCGGGACGGTGATGGCTGTAGTACAGATGATCGGAATGGCTATGGCATCGGCAGCCACAATAGCCGGAATAAATATCGTCCTTCAGGAGGCCAAGGTTGCCCTGGACCGGATGCAGGAGTTCACCGGCCTGCCCAGGGAATATAATCCGGAGCAGGAAGCTGCAAAACCTGCTTTTTCTTCTTTTCAAAGCCTGCGGGTCCGGGATTTACAATTCCGCTTTACCGGCCGCCCTTTGCTGTTACAGCAGATTTCCTTTGAGGTGAATAAAGGAGAAATCATTGCGATCCTGGGAGAAAGCGGTTCCGGAAAAAGCACCCTGTTACAGATATTGCAGCGTTTTCAAGACATTGAAAGCGGTGTGATTGAACTCAATGGAAGCCCCCTGGACGGTTTTTCTATAGTGGAATGGCGTAAAATACTTGGAGTAGTCCCACAACAAATCAAACTGTTTAATGCCCCTTTGTTTGAAAATATTTTGCTCCGGGCCCCTGAAGAAAGCGATATAGACCCCCTGAATCATTTTCTGAAAACATACGGGTTTGATACCCATTTTGAAAAATTGCCTTACCAATACAATACCTTACTCGGTGAATCGGGTGTAAATATTTCGGGAGGGCAACAGCAGTTGGTGGCTCTAGCCAGGGCTTTATACCCTAAACCTCAGCTTTTATTGCTCGATGAAGCTACGGCCGCTATGGACAGGTATACAGAACAAACCATTTTAAACCTGCTGCAAAATCTTCGCTGGGAAATGGGCATCATCCTGGTCACCCATCGACCCAAAACCGCCTCCATCTCAGACCGGATTTATATCATAGAAGATGGAAAATTCACCACCAATGGGAGCCCGGAATTGTTGCGCAAAGGGATAAACCTGTTTAGCGAGTCTTTAAAAGGATAGGTAGAATCGGAACCAGTCAAAAGTGTTTGTCTTAAAACATGGGTTCTCCAAGGTAAACCCTAAAAAATCAACTTTTATCCCAACAAACGGCCGTTTTATGAAGCTTGATTATATTTTTTCAAAAATTTAATACCGAATTTTAGGATTTAAAAAAATAAAAATATACCTTTATAAACGTTGAACAATTAAATTGGAATATTAATTTAATTTATATAATTGTAATCATGAAATCTCTTTCTTTCGACAAAATGGCCTCTATTGAAGGTGGGTCCATCCCATGTACCGGTTATACGGGTACATATTGTCCACTTGCTTTTCTTGTTCTGGGAGCTGCTTTAAAGACACATAGTTTATTTGCTTTCTTTGCCGGGATTGCCCTTAAAAAAGCATTGTGTACCCCCTGTGGCTCTGATAACCCGACTTAATCTGCTACGAGTCTGGCAGAACTGGTAGGAGTCGTCAGACCTGAAATTGTCGCCTTTTTATAGGTCTTTGTTTGCTAAACTCCAGCTTTTATTGCTTGACGAAGCTACTGCTGTTATGGACAGGTATACAGAACAAACCATTTTAAATCTGCTTGCAAATCCTTCGCCGGGAAATGGGCATCATCCTGGTCACCCGTCGACCCAAAACCGCCTCCATCTCAGACCGGATTTATATCATAGAAGATGGAAAATTCACCACCACTGGGAGTCCGGAATTGTTGCGCAAAGGGATAAACCTGTTTAGCGAGTCTTTAAAAGGATAGGTAAAATCGGAACCTGTCAACTGTATTTGTCCAAACCTGGGTTCTTCCTGGTAGTCCATTTAAATATCACTCCCCTATTAATAAATAAATGGTGGCTTTATGAGGCTTGATTATTTCAAAAATTTAATACCGAATTTTAGGATTTAAAAAACAAAGTTATATCTTTATAAATATTGAACTATTAAATTGGAATATTAATTTAATTTATATAATTGTAATTATGAAATCTCTTTCTTTCGACAAAATGGCATCTATTGAAGGCGGGGACACCTGTACCGGTTATACGGGCACATACTGTCCACTTGCTTTTCTTGTTCTGGGCGCTGCTTTAAAGACACATAGTTTATTTGCTTTCTTTGCCGGGATTGCCCTTAAAAAAGCATTGTGTACCCCTTGTGGCGTAGATACCACGACTTAATCTCCTATGAGTCTGACACAAACTGTAGGAGTCGTCAGACCTGAAATTGTCGCCTTTTTTCTAACCTTTCCGGTGAAGGGTGATTCCTTTTATTTGGAGCGGAATACTCACCAGCCACTTTGGCTCATCACCACCACAATTGTTTATTGTTTTCATAGGTAAACGTCCTGGCTTGTTTGCTTTCACAGTCTTTACACAGCACCCAATATAACCCACCGCTGGGGACCTCTTTAAATTCTAAAAAGTGGCGTTCCGCTTTTTGAATGCCCAAAGAAATCCATTTGTCTTTCCAATAAAACAGTTCGTAGGTTTTGCCTGGTTGAACTGTGTGTTCGTTGTTGGCTGGAAGGTATCGAATTCTGGATATGGCAGTGCTTTGTCCCAGATCAAGTCCTACCCATTGGGCTGTATCCAACTGATCCTCATTAATAATACTAAAACCCGGTAACCCATCAAATGCCCATTCCGGGTTTGGGAGAGATCCCAGAGGTTTCCCGGACAATGGAATGCTATCCTTACCGGAAAAAAATTGCAACTCACCTAATTTAAATGGTTTGTCCTGATCTGCTATAAGGCGGACATACCTGAAATTCTTATTTCCATTTCTTCCCATTTCTTCCCAAAGTGTTTCGTACTCCATGCGGTCCCTGATCGGATAACCGTTTGTGTACTTCATGATATAGTTTTCCCTTATAGGAGGAGGGGCGGTATACAATAAGGTTGGATTTTTAAATTCTGGCGAGTCGGAGCCTTCAAAGCGAAGACCAGTCAATTGCCTTGCTGAACTTCGCATTCCCAATCTTCTAAGTGGAAATTTCCGAAAAACCTTCATCGTTGTTTTTACCTCTTCATGAGCGACTATACTTTTATACTCTCCCTGGATGGGAAGCCATAGCGGAGGTGCAGCGGGCTGATAATCGTAATATTTATAATACATGGGCATATAAATGATATCTCTCCCCACTTGTTTGAAAGAAACTCTATTGTCCTCAATGATTCCCCCTTCCACGGCATCCCATCCGCCTCTCTGGAATATACATAAGTAAACTCCGGTTCCATTTTTTCCCTGAACATCCAGGGTCAGATCGGAGGTTGTATTGTAATATGATGTAACATCGATATCTCTTGGGTCACTTAAATTGGGTGGTACTTTTTTTATACCAGCCATTCTGGCACGGGCCGCAAAACTGGATTCCACATAAGACATAGAGTGCCTGAAAACTTTTGCCGGTTTGTATTCTCTTTCCCTGATCCATTCAAAGTCACCCGGCCTGCTTTCGGCTCCCATAAACGGAAGAAAGGTACTATCGGAGACTATCAAGGCGCTCCATCCATGAGTACCTCCGTTGCCCCATCGATGCACATAATCCATAGCCACGGGTATACCCAGAGCTTTTGCGCCATATGCCGCCAGATTGGACATATCTGCACAGGAGCCCCGATGGCCTTTTAACAGATTGCTGAGACTGATTGCTGAGGGGTAGGCATTAAGATCTCCTGTCCAACGAAACCAGGTTTTTTCTTCATCAACGAGGGCGCAACAAACATCAACTATGGTTTTAGGGATTTCCGGGTCATCCAGAATGTACTGATACCGGTCACGCATTCGCGTCCTCCATTTTTCCGGAGATTCATAATAGGAATTATAGGGCAGGATATAATTACAAAAAACATCAAAGCTGACCTCTGACACCCAGGGCGCGTTTTGCCAGGCTTCATAAGCCTGATCTATGTTTTCAATCAGGTAGTCCGCGGACAACGTTTTTAAGTCCTCTCTGATAAAAATAGCAGCCCAATTTATTTGCCCCAGGACCTCTACCATAGAGTCATTTGCCCTGCTGATACCATCATTGTCCAGTGATGCGGTCAGATTGAAAATTTTATCATATTCCGTTAGCCATTCTCCCTCATAATGTACATGGTTTTCCATATTACCGATAAGGAAAATAGCAGACTTTAGTTTAAGGCTATCCCGGGGATTTTGTTGATAGTGGGCAACCACCTTTTCAAGCTCCCTGCGATTTTTACCCGCCGAAACCATATTTTCTCTAAATCGATCCTCTAGTTCTGATTTTTTGACTTCGCATCCTATGATCATCAAAAGCAGACCAATCCACACCGTGCAGTTTTTGTAAGAAATGCGGTTAATCATACTTTTCCTGGTGTTTTGTTGTGAAAATAAAATTAAGACGAATTCCCGAGAACAGTGGTCAGTGGTTAGTTAACAGTGGTCAGTGGTCAGTGGTCAGCTTTCAGTTGTCCGCGCCTAAAATAGGGTTACCAAATTTTAACTAAAATATGGAAATTCTATGGAAGGAAAAGGATCAAATTTGGTGAAGAAACGTGGTTTGACACCAATACGCCGGTTTAGTGAGGTAATAAAAAGGCAAACTGTATTAGATATTGAACAAGGGAAGTGCAGTGTTCTTGAAGCATCACGAGAACTCAGTGTTTGCTATCAGACGGTCTACACCTGGATATATAAGTATAGCAGATATTTGCAAAAAAATAAAATACTGGTAGTGGAAGACAAAAGCGAAAGTTATAAGACCAAGGAGCTTGAAATCAAACTTCAAAAGGCTGAGGCGGCCTTAGGTCGAAAACAAATGGAATTAGATTTTTTGAATAAGCTCATTGACTTGGCCAGTGCGGAGTTGAAGTTAGATATAAAAAAAAATTTCTCAAGTCATGCATCGAATGGTACAGAAATCAACAGGGCATAATTCATGAATTGAAAATGAAGGATCTATATCTTATTACGGGAGTGAGCAAACAAGCGATGTATAAATTCAGGAAAAGAGAACTATACATTCAGGAGCAGGAGGCAATAGTAATCGCCTCACTGGTCAAGGTTCGAAAGGATCACAAAAAAAATGGGTAGCAGAAAGATTTATATTTCGCAGAAGGAGAAGTATAAAATTGGTATTGGAAGAGATCATTATGAGCAAATCGCATTTTGCAATGGATTCAGAGTCAGGCGTAAACGTCCGGTTCATAAAACGACCTGGGGACAAAATGTGGTGGTATATCCGGACTTAGTGTCTGGTCTGACGATCAATAATATCGATCAGGTTTATCAAACAGATATATTTTACTTTAAAGTTGAACAGATTGATTTTTATGGAGTTACCATCATGGATGTCTATAGTAAAAGGTTGTTAGCGCTCCATATGTCCAAAAGTTTGAAATCGATCGAAAACATCCGTGCATTCAGACAGGTATTAAAAATAAAGTCAAAGAAGGTCTTAGTTGGGTGCATCTTCCATTCGGATAAAGGTTCTCAAAATATCAGCAAAGCACTTCGTGAGCTTTTAATAAAAAGTTGCAAAATGAAACTGAGTATGTGTAAGATGCCTCAACAAAACGCGTATGTGGAAAGGATCCATGGGACCTTAAAACACGAATACTTGGAGGAAACCTTATTAACAGAAAAAAACATCACCCGGGCTGCCGCTAAAATAAAGAGGTTGTACAATGATGAACGGCCGCATCAAAGTCTGAATTTTATAATACCGATCGCCTTTGAAGAAAAAATTAAAGCTATAAATCCAGCAGATCGGCCCCTACTAAATATTTATCAATGGAAATAAAACATGATTGTCCTTCCAATTTCAATGTTGGGTTTTTTAGTTTTTTCTCCCCTAAAAAAAGAAGGGTCTTAAAAAGAAAAGAGCCAAGTGACTCAGCTCCTTCTTTTTCCAGTGCATCTATGGTTTCGGCACTCAACAGGTTGCTCCCCTGCAGAGCCCGTCTCCATCCTCACATAGATCAGGTGAAGGTATTTATTGCAGAGAAAAATATCAAATCTAAATATTGATGTATATTGAAACAGGTAACCCTATTTCAGGCAAGGTCAGTTTATCAGGTATCAGCTTTCAGCAGTCAGCAGTCAGCAGTCAGCTGTCAGTTGACAGTTATCAGTTACAGCAGTTAACGGAGATCCTAATTTCTAATCACTGCCCACCAATCACCTTTATCACCACCATCAATTGCCGGTTATCTTTCGTAAGTAAATGAGCCTTTGGTACACGCCTGATCCGTTTTCACAATTAAGCGATTTGTCTTCCCTTTTTATTATATATTGCTGTGGAGTTAAATGATAGTTTTTTAAAATGATTTTACTGGAAGGGGAAAATAGCCGGCGGGACCTGTTTTTCATCATTTTAATCGTCCTGCTGACCTGGATTGGCTTTTGGAATTCAGTAGTAGTGCTGCCCATACTGATCCTTGGGGTGCCCGGACTGGCGTTGGCCTTCAACAAGAATTCTGGTAGCCTTTTGAAATTTGATCCCATTGACCTGCTTTTGTTAGCTCTTCTGGGTATTGAATTCTTCACGTACTTTTTTTCCATATACCGGCCCAATAGCTTTTTGTCAGTAGAAAAAATGTTTTTTTGGGTGTTGTTTTATTACCTGCTTCGCCTGGGTCTGAGGAATTCAATATCCAGGAATGTCCTGCTCACTTCCCTTGGGATACTTGGCCTCTTGCTTTCGTTTGGATCTATCATTTCCTTTTTTCTTTTAAAGGCTAACCTCGAGGCGGAGGGCTGGCTGGATGCCTCTCAATTCAAAGCTTTGTTTTCACCTTTTGGTTTCAGGAATAACGATTGGGCCACTCTGGCCCTGTGTTTTTTGCCCTTTCCCCTTATTGTAGGTGTGCTCTTCCGGTCTGCAAAATATCCTGTATGGATTGGCTTGCTTTGTTTTTCCCTGGTAGTTTTTTCTGTACTGATTAGTTTTTCCAGGGGCGCTTACCTCTCCCTGGTGGTTTTTGGCAGTGTATTAACCACGGGTTTTATATTTTTCCGACTGGTAAAACTCAAAACGCTTTTCCTTCCTGTAATTGCCACTATAGGAATATTGGCATTGATGCTGGTACCTATTTACGAGCCATTTAAGTCTACCATGGCCATGAATAAAACCGTCTCCCAGCAAAGGAGCACCAAGGGACGGCTGGAGACCTTTCAACTGGCCTGGTGTAAGGTCAAAGACCATTGGTGGCCCGGAGCCGGGGCTTATAATTATGCTCTTTCCAGAAACCATTGCTACCCTGTCAACGAAGATGCTGGTTATCATGTTTTTACCAATAACCTTTATCTCCAGATACTGATTGAAAAAGGATTGCTGGGTTTAATTATTTATTCCCTTTTGTTTCTTGTGATCTTATGGCGGTTCTTCATTCGCCTGTCCAGGGATACCAATACTCAGGAGCGAATAGTATACCTGCTGCTGTTTGCGGGTTTTATTACCTATTGTTTCAGGGAATTGTTTTTTTCCAGTTTTTTTGAAAACAACCCGGTGATGGTGATGACTTGCGTATATGCGGGCCTGAGTCCGGTGACCGGCACACCGTGGTCAATGGATAAGGGTTCAAGATTCATTAAGGGTATGATCCGCTATTTGCCCATGGTCCTGATTTTATGCGTGGGGGCTTGGATTCATTTTGAAAAATGGAGATACCATAAAGCGGAACAGGTGATGAATGAATCTGTCATACTCTGGGAACAAGGATCCATACCAGCCGCAAAAGACAGAATGGACCGGGCGCTGAAACTCGCCCCTGGTAATGCCCCTTATCATGAATTGGCAGGATTGATATCCGGAAGTGTCAATGAAAAAATGGATTCTTTGTTTTCAGCTCCAGCCATTGACGACCCTGCATCGTTTACTGCTGCTTTATCCCATTTTAAAAAAGCATTGGAACTGAATCCCTATGACGGGGGCTTTCATTTTAATTTAGCCTGCCTGCTTTTTTTACAAGATCCGGCCAAGACAAAATTGCCTGGTAACCATTTTCAAAAAGCCCTGTATGCTGAGCCGAATAATATTGAATTTCTTATAGGATATGGTCTTTCGGCTGAATACAGCGGAGATACCTCGCTAGCTTATGGCTTGTATGAAAAGGCTATACGACTGGATCCTGAATTACTGGAATCTGAATTTTTTGAAGATTTAAGCTATCGCCGGCCGGCCCTGTCCGGGTTGCTCATTGAAAAAGCCATTTTCCATTTGAAAAACAGTATCGATACCGGGTACAATTCCGTATTTGCCGCCCGGTTGGGGCTTTTATTCTGGTCGGCCTCCCAATCGTCTGAAGCAAAAAAACTTTTCTCCCGGGTTGTTCAGGAACTGCCCGATCTGTATCGCCCTTATTATTACCTGTCCCGGATCGCTGAAGCGGAAGGCGATAGCGCTTTGGCCCAGCGTTTGTTAAGGAAATCGTTGTATTTAAATCACCAGGATTATCTTGCCCCTTTGGCTATGGGGGATTATTATTATTTACGAATGGGCGCTCATAAAAATATCGCTTATTCAGTGACCCGGTATTACATGACTGGTCTTTCCAATTTATTAAAGTTTCCGACCATTCACCGGTATCTTGCCGGGCTTCAATATAAATCCGATATTTCGTGTACCAATGATTTAATTTTCAAAAACCTGGTCCCGTATACCAGAATGAAAATTGATTTTAATAAAAAAGCTCTTCGAATGGCGGAGGTATACAATAAGACAGGTAATTCAGAGATGGAAGCGTATTATCTGAAACTGGCTTCCCGCGACCTGGATGATTTAAATATTGAGGAGTTGAAGTGAGCAGTCAGGTTTCAGGTTTCAGCAGTCAGGTGCTGATGGCCGATTACTGACGCCACCCTTCACTTTCTCACCACCAGATTTGAGTGTTATTTTCATAAGTAAACGGCCTTTCCTCGGAGCTGAAACAATCCTTACAATGAAGCCAGTATATCGTTCCTGTGGGTACATCCCGGTATTCCAGTTGATGTGATTTAGCGATTTGAATTCCAATTGAAACCCATTTGTCCTTCCAATAATACAATTGGTATTTTTTTTCCGGAATTATATTGTTTTTATCATTGGCTGGGAGGTACCGGATTTTTGTGATCCGCTTTTTTTGTCCGAGATCAAGACCTACCCATCTATCTTTTTCTACTTCATCTTCTTTTATGATACTATAACCTGGCAAACCATCAAAGGCCCTTTCGGGATGAGGCAGGTTACTCATGGGCTGTCCGGTCAGCGGGATCGTTTCATTGCCGGTATAAAATTCTAATTCCCCCAATTTGAATGGAATATTGTCGCCCGCCCTGATCCGGACATAACGGAAGCTATCCGTTATCAGGACTTCAGCTTGTTTCCAAAGAGATTCATATTCCAATCGATCCCTGATTATCCGGCCGTTGATACCATTGTTAAAGTATCCTTTCAAAGATTCTGGTGCCTGGTACAATAAAGTCGGGCTTTGGAAATCAGGGGTATTTGATCCTTCAAAACGGGCAAGGATTAAATATTGCGCCAGGGTCCATAAGGTGCGGTACCTTTTGAGTGGATATTTTCGATAAAGGTTAAGGGTAAGATGCTCCGGGTTATTGTTTTTTAATTCCATGGGTTTTCCTTCCCAGGGAATAATGAGGGGCGGGCCGGCGGGCAGAAATGTTTCAGATTTATAAAGCATGGGGGCATATAAGATATCCCGGCCCAGGTTTTTTATGCTGACCCTGTGTTTCCGAACAAAACCTCCATCCATGGCGTTCCAGCTACCATTTTGAAAAATGCATAGATACACCGGCGTCCCGTCTTTTGCTTTTATGTGGAGATTGAGGTCCGCAGTCTCCGTGTAATAAGGGGTTACATCTTTGATTCTTGGGTTTACTAAAGAAGGCGGAAGGTCTGTGATCCCCAGTCTCCTGGCTCTGGCGGCAAAACTAGATTCAATAATTTCCTGATTATATCTATATACTTTTGCTGTTTTGGTCTCTGCCCTGGTGACATTAGTATAATCTCCCGGCATGCCCTCTGCGCCGAGGAAGTGTAAAAAAGCGCTATCATTTAATATCAGCGCATTCCATATATGGCCATCGGAGTGATTGGCCCACTGCGGGGTATAATCTATCGCCACCGGAATACCCAGGGCGCGGGCTGAATATGCCGCCAGATTTGACATTTCCCGGCAGGCCCCCCTTTGTCCTTTTAAAATATTGCCAATACTCAAAGCGCCCGGATAACCGAAAAACAATTCCGTATACCTGAACCAATTCTTTTCATCCTGGACGAGGGCGCAGCATACATCCTCCATATTTTTGGGAATATCGGGGTCATTGAGCAAATATTGATATCGTTGATATAATACAGTTCTCCAGTCTTCGGAATATTCACTGAACGATTTGTACGGAAGGATATAATTACAAAAGGCATTGTAACTGACCGAGGATTTCCAGGGAGCATTTTGCCAGGAGGCATAAGCCTGGTCAATATTTTCAATGAGATAATCGGCTGTAAGGGTTTTCAGGTCAATTTTAAGTTTACTTTTTGCCTTTCCATTTCTCCCGATCTCAGATTCAATGGAGTCTTTAAACTCTTTTAATCTCTCGGCGTCCAGGGAAGCAGACCAGTCAAAGATCTGGTCAAAGCTTTCCAGCCAGTCCCCGTCATAATGTTTGTTATCCTCTATATTGCTAATAAGAAATATGGCCGATTTTAATTTAAGGCTGTCTCTGGGTATTTTTTGGTAATGGGCCATGACCTTTTCCAGTTCAGCCCGGTTTTTGCCGGCTAATACAAGATTTCTTTCCAACGGATCGGAAGGCATTTCTTTGTTTTTGCAAGCCGTAAAGCCGATCCAAAATGTACAGGTAATGCTTAATAAAACAGAACTACTGATCAATTTATTTAAACGCATTATTGTATTAACCCAACTTGGCTATAGGACAAAAATAGGTGTTCATAATCAAGTAATTGTATAAATTAATGGTACACTACATCTT
>Ga0163149_10005496_pt1 | contig 13360 bp, 15 predicted proteins | sample OliLakLV19MP5G1_FD_148604 | JGI IMG/M metagenome (GOLD analysis project Ga0163149, IMG submission 148604) | Freshwater microbial mat bacterial communities from Lake Vanda, McMurdo Dry Valleys, Antarctica - Oligotrophic Lake LV.19.MP5.G1 | ecosystem: Environmental > Aquatic > Freshwater > Lake >...
CCATAACGGTGGTCAAGTTGCTTCCACACGGCTTGCAGTAGCGCAACCTCGGATCACTCTTCCCTCCCACGAAAAAACCTCCTACAGGTTTGATTGTTGTCCTGATAGAACGTGAAGACGAATCAGCGTCCTAGGAAAAGCTGATTATAAGTATGCCTTTAAGGCAAACTAATCCTAGGACGCTAAATAAAAACTACTACTCAATAAATATAGGAAATGAACTGTGCACCCCGAGCTGGATAGCCGGGTTTGATAATAGATAAGTTACGATTTATAGTCAAAGGAAAGCGTTTAATGCTATTATTACCTTATTCAATGCACCCTTTGAAATTTATGATTAAAATTTCGACCTTTGCCTGTTTAGTTTTGCTTTTACTATGCTTGAAAGATGCTACTGCTTTAGAGTCTAAGAGTAGGGTAGGGGTTTCCATTGCGCTTAGTGGGCCACTTGGCATTATTGGCACAACAATGAAAAATGCAATTATCCTGGCCCAGGATGATTTTGATTCAGATAAAAGCGTACTGTTCATATTTGAAGATGATGCCTTTCAACCTAAAAATACTGTTTCTATTGTTAATAAATTTATCTCAACGGATCGAGTTGATGTAGTTGTGGTTTTTGGAGCAACTACTTCATTATCTGTTGCTGATATTACCGAGAAGGCTAAAATTCCTTTAGTTGGAATTACGGTGCTTGAGACCTTAGAAAAAAATAGAAACTACGCAGTCCGTTTTCTCTCCTCAACGAAAGATTTAGGGATAAAAACGGCAATTGAGATGAAAAAAAGAGGGTATCAGAAAATTGCTATGGCTTCTTCCATTCAGGATGCCACCCTTACATTGCGTGATCATGTAGTTGAAAATGGAGAGTTTGATATTGTTGTTAACGATGAATTTTTACCAAGCGATCTAGATTTTAGAAGCTCGATCCTAAAAATGAAATCTAACAATCCAGATGCTATATTTTTAAGCCTACTTCCGCCTCAAGGCTCTACATTTGCAAAACAACTAAGAGAATCAGGATTTACTGGACAGATAGTGGGAAGTCTTCAGATGGGATCTCCATCAGAAATTAAGTTGGCAGACAGTGCTCTTAACGGGACCTGGATCGTAACTGGAGATGATAGAAAAATTGGAGATTTTGTTTCTAGGTATAAGAAAAGGTTTCCAGATAGCGATCCATTTAGTGAAGCAGTTTATGTATATGATCTAACCAAGATGTTGATAGAGGCTGTAAAGGGTGGGGCAGCAAAGGATGGAGTAGTTAAGGATGTCGCGATAAAAAGAGAACAGATCAATTCCTATCTCCATAATGTAAAAGATTTTAATGGGGCCTTAGGTGTTTATGGATCTGACGGAAAGGGATCTTTTACCTTTGGTGTTGTTGGTAAAGTAATCACATCTGATGGGTTTGAGTATTTTGATTGAATAGGCCCCAGCTTATATTAAATACATGAATGAGCTAAAATTAAACCAAGAATCTAAGTAAAGTCCTTACCCCAAATCCAACACCGCCAGCTCTGGATAAGCCAGAATCACAATCTCTAAACGCTGGTCCAGCAATATCAATGTGAGCCCATTTAGTATCAATTGCTATAAATTGCTTTAGAAAAAGGGCTGCAGTAATAGCTCCACCACCTGAACGAGATCCTATGTTTTTAAGATCTGCAATTGTGCTCTTAATCTGGGGCAGGTACTCCTCAGCCAATGGAAGTGGCCAGATCCTCTCACCAGAACTCTCTCCTGCTTGAATAATCTTCTTTGAAAGATCCTCATCATTTGAAAAGATCCCGGCGTAATCATTTCCTAGCGCAACAACACAGGCTCCAGTTAGCGTTGCAAGATCAATAATAGTTTCGTTCTTGTCCTTAACTGCTTGTGTGAGGGCATCGGCTAAGATTAATCTTCCTTCCGCATCTGTATTTAATACCTCAACAGTTTTGCCATTCATAATTTTTATAACATCACCTGGTCGTAGCGCATTTGAAGCGATCATATTTTCACAGGTTGGTATATAAGCAGTTACTTCTGCTTTTGGTGCCAATTCACGAATAACTGACATGGCTCCAAGTACTGCCGCGGCTCCTGACATGTCACACTTCATTGTCTCCATACCTTGTCCAGGTTTAATAGAGAGGCCACCACTATCAAAAGTTATCCCTTTTCCAACTAATGCAATTTTTGGAGCGCGTTTATTCTTTGGTTTGTAAGATAAACGAATTAGGAATGGATCATTAGCACTAGCCATTGACACGCCGAGAATGCCACCAGCTTTCATTTTTTTAAGAGCTGCTTTATTAAATACAGTGATCTTTAGCCGCTGATTTTTAGCGATCTTTCGAGCAGTTTTAACTAGCTCTGATGGTGGACAATCAAGGGCAGGTGTATTTATTAAATCACGAGCTAAAAAAGTAGCCTGACAAGAGGCTGCTATAAGTTTTAGATTCTTACTAGGGTTAGCTTTAGCTGAGTGAATCATGATCTTACTTAGCTTTGATACTTTTTTTTCTTTAGTACTTTTGTATCTGTTAAAGGAATAACTGCTTAAGATGACACCCTCAAGAAATACATCTTGATGAAGTGAGGTTGCCCAATCAAGATCTGTGGAAGTTATTGCTAACGATCCGGCACCTTCTTTTTTAGAAATTCCCTGAATTAAGGCACCAAATTTCCTGTATTGATTTAACTTATCAAAAGTAGTTTTAGGTTTTTCATTCCAACCAAGAACATAAAGTCGAATTGATTTTTTTGCCTTAGATTGAAGATCAAAATATATGCTTTGTCCGTTTTTTCCCTCAAAGGTAGAGTTTTTTAATTGGGTGACGACGTTAATGCCATATTGTCGTTCAATCAATTTAAGGTTTGATTCCTTCGCGCTTTTCCCCTCACTTTTCTTTGAGAGGCTTTTTATTGCTTTGCTACTTAGAGTTTCGCTACTTAGAGTTGTTACGAGGAGAGCCAGAGGGCCAAGATCCTTTATGCTTTTTTTAAAAACAAGCTGCATGAATATCCTTAAAGTTAATTAATTCCTTAAAATAATCTAATGAACGGATCTTATACTGAGATGGAAACTTCTTAAAGTAGATAAGGTGCTACAAAGGCAAAAAATCCACCAATAAGGTAAAGTCCCAAAGAGAGATAAAGGATGACTCCTGAAACTTGCCTGCTCCTCTGACAAGCCTTAGCAAGCTCAGGATCGGTTGGACAAGACAACTCTGAAGCATATCTCCTCATAAAGAGAGCTGCACCAATCATGATCCCTGAAAAACCAAAGACTAACCCCTTATTTTCTGAAAACCATACTAGCTCCGGAAACGCACTTATCGCTGATGCTAAACTAGCTCCTAGTCCTAAAGTTACTAATAGAGCCGGAATAGCACAGCAGATAAGTGTGCTTAGAGACGCAAAGAGGGAGAGATAAGGGGATAATTTTTTTAACATATTAAGGGATCTTTATTTTCTTTCTATTTTTACAACATCATAACCAGCATCATTTACGATTTGTGTTACCGTTTCATCATTTAAAGATCCTGCATTCTTTGTTGTAATTGCCACTAATTTATTATCAAGATCAACGTTAATATTATCTACCTCCTCTTTTGAACCAAAGGCCTTTTTAATCCCTTGAGCACAAAAGGAGCAGACCATCCCTTTAACGGTTACGGTAATCTCCTCTGCAAAAAGTGAAGATGGGGTCATTGCGAGTATCGCTGCAATAATCAGTGCGTTTATTTTATTTTTAGTTTTCATGTTTCCTCCATTATTGAATTGTTTTTAAAAGTGAAAAATACCGGCAAAAAATAGATCTCCTTTAGTGCTAGATCCAATCTCTACTAGATAGTTACTGTAAAATAATCGAACTAAAGGAGTTACTACCCACTCATCCTCTGATTCTGGCAGGTACTCTACTTGAGCAATAAGCCAGGTGTTTAAATCATTAAACCCAGCCAAATATGGGGCAAATCCTGCGCGGTAGCGAAGAGCATTAATGTCTGACTCTCCACTAGATTGAAGTGTTTGTCCTGAAAGAAGGGTGTATATTCTTCGAGTTTCATAATCAGCTCGAAACATTGCAAACCCAGCAAGATCGTCCTCTCCTTTATAATCAACTGTTCCTGCGCCACCTGAAACATAAAGATTAGTTTGTGATTCAAGCTCGTTTTTTCTGTAAAGTTTATAATTAAATCGTGGGATGATGTAGGTAGCGTCCGAACCTTTGTAGCTTGCATCAACTAAGTACACACCAATTGCATAGTTACTGGTAACAGAATAGTTAAGCTCGATCTCCTGCCTGTCAGGTGTATATTCAGGCATGATACCGTATCCATCTTTATAACTAACTGGATGAGCTAGCGCTGTTAATGATGTAAGGCAGGTGACAACAAAAGCGAATGATAATTTTTTTAACATAAAGATCTCTCAATTCTAGATTTTAAGAGTTAGTATCTTATGCTTCTCTTAGGGTTACCTGAAGAGAGCATAGGCAGTGATTTAGGCAGATACTGGTGGAGAGTTTGGAGATGCGTTAAGAGAAACTAAATGAGGCTTAATTGGGACTGTATCAAAGTTCCGATCAAATACATCGCTTACTTTTGTAATGTATTGAGTATCAAGTCTTACAATATAGAAAACATGATGCTCAAATAACTCAACTGGTACTTTGATATTAATTGTATTATCTGGCGGTGATATTTTTAGGCAGTTAGGGCATGCTGAACAATGAGTCGTACAGTTATGATCAGAATTTGAACTATCTCCGTCCTCACTATGTGAAGATGGGGATGCAGATGATTGCGAAGATGGGCAGCAATCATGAGCCTTTCCTTTTCCAGATTCCGCAAATGCAATTTCGCTTATGCTGCAGTGAACACCTGCAAAAAGAAGGATGGTAGCAACTATAATACTATTAAGACTTTTTGACATAAGCTCGTGTTTGACGTCCTATACTACCTAAAGCTTCAAAATGAAATTTATGAATGTTTTCTCTTGATTAGGTGATCAACGCTGAACCTGCCAGCTCCGGTTACAATCAAACTAATTAACATCAGCATATAGTAAAAAGGTATCTCAAATCCGTTATCGCCGCAGGCAAATCCATTTTTAAGATGAACGGTTTTAATTGCTACAAGCATTACAACAATAAGAGGAACAGAGATTATCCTAGTTGCCAAACCAAGAGTTAAGAGAATTACGCCCGCCACCTCAGTACCAACAGCCATGTATGTGTTAATAACCGGAAAAGGAATTCCGATGCTTTCAAACCACTGTGGGATGGTATCAATATTTTTTAACTTCTGCATCGCTGGCTCATAAAACCCATAGGCCAACATGAGGCGGAAAATCAGTGGCGGGAAGTCAGATAGTTTTGAAACAATACTGATGTATTTTTTGATTATGGCTTTTATCATAACAGTGATCCTTCGTTTATTATCGATCCCCAACTGCGGTCAACGGTACTATAAATTGAGAGTAAGGGCTCTTACTTTTTTAATCTCCTAATATAATGGGATCTTTATTTTATGGTCTTAGGCCTAACTTTGAGTCATCTGTCACAAGATAGGTAAATGGCGCTTCCCGATTAAGTAGTAAACTCTTAAAGCGAAGATCGCTTACTATGGCCATCTCAGAACTCTGCTTTTCCCAGACAGGAGCTTTAAAAAACCATTGGTATCTTTTACCATTTGCAGAATCAATGAGCTTTGCAACTTCTGGATCATGCTCATCCGTTTTGTATGTTTTTACATATGTTACTAGACCACTAAGAGGTTTGATTAGATGAACATGATACTCATCCGCATCTCTTAGTACTCCACGAAAGTGCCACGGACTGAAAGGCTCAGGAAATACATAGTGAAATGAATATTCAGCAGAGTTATTTAAGCCATGCTGCTCAAGTAAGTGCATTGATCGTTGTCTAAGAATTCCGCAAAGTGAAATATATATAATAAGTAGGCATATTCCTATTTGTGCGGAAGTACGCATTGAAATCTCTCGTCCTAACTTTTTAAATAGATACGGACTTAGCAATGCAAGTAAAAGGATACCCCATATGTAAAGATCGATAATAAAGACCCAGGCTAATTCAAATCGCTGCATCGAGAATGGGAAAAACAAAACAACTCCATACGAGTTAATGAGATCCATAAAGATATGAGCACCAGCTCCTAGCAGAAAAATCCAGAGCCAAGTAAAAAAAGATGCGTTTGGATATAAACGACGAAAGATCACCGCCGCGAAAATGGCTAGTGCTGGTGCCATTATGATTGAATGAGTCCACATCCTGCGAAACGTCCAACTTGGTAGATCCAGAAAGAATGTACCGAATATATCAACATCAACTATATTTGACGCTAGTATTAGTGCGAGCATGCATCCCGGACCAACGCGTTGTTTAAGGCCAGCGTTGGCAAGGGTAATACCTGTTAGGGTGTGGGCGAGTGGATCCATAAAAAGAGATAAAGAAAAATAAGGTATAAAATACTTATAGAAAATTTGGAATGGGGATTTGAGAGAAAGCTCAGTAATAAATTGAGGAAAAAGTGGATCAAGGAAGAACCGCTTCACGAGCGACGGCGAATGAAGGTGGTGAAAATCACTATCCCTACTGATTACTGGTGTTTAGCCAGAAAGTTTTTCAAAATGCGATCTTTATTCTCGTTAGCCTGATCTGCTTTAAAGTAAATCTCTATAAGTTGAATAAGTGCCTTATCCTCTGAGTAAGCATAAGTAATCCTAAAACCTGTTTGAGATCCTCTGGTTTTCATCGTTCGGCAGGTAAATTTCTTAACTTTGATAATCACAGGAGATTCGAATCCAAGACCAGGAATTCTTACTGTTAATGGTGGTTGCGGATGAGTTGCAATGCTAAGAAATTTTTTCAGGACTTCTAAATCCTCTCTGAGGGTATGATATTTTTTTAACAATTGCTTCAGATCCCTCTGAAACTCAGGAAGTTCCACATACTCCATTAGACACCTACTCTTCTACATCCTCAGATTCATCATAATCCCTAACAGAGTAAGCAGGAGTTCTATAGAAAACCAATTCGTAATCTATAACATCCTTAAATTCTGTTGCTTTCCAAGGAGTATCTTCGTGAGAATATTCGCTGAGCCACCTAGCACTTCTGGAAGAAAACCTATCCACGACGTCATCAATGACCTTCTTTTCGGCAGCAGTTATCATATTTAAGTCTGCTTTTTGTAAGGGAACGTATCTCGATTGAGCTTTGCCATGGTAAGTACCTTGCTCAATCAAGAGCTCCTTATTTCTCACCATCTCTTGGGCTATTTCTTCAAATTCCCTAGGCACAGGACCAAATTGAAGTTTTCGATAGGTGGCTCCAGTTAGTTGCTCTTCGAATAACTCATAGAAATTAAAGTCAGCAAAATAAAGAAGTTTATAAAGGACCATTTCGCCAACGTTCGGCTTCCCACCACATCGCTCAAGTAGATAAAGGAGAACTTGTTTAAATTTTTCTACCTTATAATGAGGAACGGAAATTCTCTCTTGAGGTGCTACCGATTTTTCAGCAGGCGCTTTGCCTAAAATTACCTGAGGTTCACTCTCTAATCCAAGAAGGAAGTCTGCTGTAACAGTAAATATCTCGCAAAGTTTTTTTAGTTCAGCACTTGATACCCCACGTTCTTCATTCTCAATCTGAGAGACAGCAGTTCTAGGAACACCTAACTCCTTGGCAAGTTGCTCCTGTGACCAGGAACGCTTACTTCGTTGCTCCTGAATAATCGTGTGTAGTTCTTTGCTGCCCTTGGAGTTCATCTTTCTTACCCTCAAATAACCAGTATAACTTATGATTGATAATCAATCAATGCTATGTTAGATTATCGGACACTACTAGAGGTTTCTTTAGATATACTAACATATTGTAATTAGTAGATGTTTTATATGAGCGTGCTCAACTCAACTATCAAGGTGTTGGATATCGATTATATGCTTGAAGCGATTTGTAAATATCTTGATATTGGCATATCGGAATTGATGAAACCAAATGGCAGTGAAGATTCTGCTGAGCCAGTAATATCCGAACTGACACCATCAACTGGATAATCTTCGCGCTGTTCCGGATAGGAATGTCAGGACGAGTATAGAGATGGCGATTGCTCCGACCACGGCAAGGAATGCCTCCTTTTTTTTTGGCTGGGGTTGCTAATCTGCTGCGGGGATGACGTAGAACTTGTTGCTGATTTTGTCGGTGGTGGTCATTGGGGTTGGATGTTTCATACCGCTTTCCTCAAATCATCTTTAGAACTAGAGTAAATTTTCAGATCACCTAAAAATCGAGCAATTCCGTTATTTTTTTTAGAATATACCTTTGCCAACGGAAATTTAAGTACCCCAGCTTCGTCCAGCGGTCATCTTAAGTTCTCGATTGAGTACTAGTGATCGCAACATCGCTCTCACAAGTTGCCGAGTTCCGCGTGGAACAACTTCCCGATAGACAAAGTTTTTTACTCCATTAGCACGCTGTTGATCATTGGCAACTTCTTTCCGTAGTTGTTCAGTTCTATCGATAATAGATTTCACATAGCTCTTACAACATTCAACTAGTTCAGGTGAGCTTGAATCTTCAAGCAGTCCATTTGCGGATAATGGCGTTAATGAATTAGCTCCATCTATTAGAAGAACCTTTGCATATTCAGCATCAATATGAGGTGGGGCAGGTGGCGCACCAGCTAGAAGAGCATTTTCCTTTTCCCTTTCAATCACAACAAACGGAGCTACTTCCAAAAAAACAATATTTGGAAGAACTGAGTCAATAAAATTCTCGGCTACTCTCTTCTGCTTTACATCAACTTTGGCAAATTCGGTAAAATTCAGCCATGAGATACTAAGAGTTCCCTTTTTTTCTTTAAGCGTATCGACGAACTGCTTACGTAGCTCATCATCTTCGGATATTCGTCGAAAAGCCCAGTGATCTAAATAAACAGATGGCGATCGATCCTCTGATCTAAGTTCTATTCCACCATTTGTTGATATCTGAAGCGTGATCACCGCTCAACTCCTGTATTCATCAAACTTCCAGATAAAGAATCAAATAATCTATTCGAATTTAGCAGTGAAGAATGATAGCTATCCAGACTACGATTTAGGACATCAAAACATTTTGCAAATTTATTTTGTAAGGAAATTGGTGGTACTGGTACCTCAATACTTTCGAATTTTGTCTTGCTTACCATTCCTTTCATACTGTTGGTTGAAGCAGCTTGAATGAGTTTTTTCCCAACATAGAAAAGTGCATAAAGATACTTACTGTTGCACGATTCATCTGGTACGACTGCGTTAATTTGTTGATTAAAAGTGACTTCCCTGTCGGTAAAAGCTGCATTGCCAATGCAGGACGGACTTCCTGCGATGCAAGTAACAAGAATTGAACCTGTCGGAACTGCTCGACCTACGACCTTACCCTCGTCGGATAAAAACTCTGTAGCTTTTGTTAAATAGTGGGATGGAGTATTAATGTTGTCGGACTTAATCCATTCAATTGACGATCCATAATATTCGGGGTGTGCTCGGGGCGGCGTATTCCCAGTAACGACGTTGCCAATTTCCCCCAGTTTATGCAGTTCCCAGTTCTTAGGATTCGATACAGGATCACCAAACATCTCCAAAAATACCGACCGCAAAAAGTCATTCATCAGCTCAATTGCCTGTCGACGTTTGCGTCGGATTGCATCGGCTTTGTCGAGGATGGTGGCGATGCGGCGTTGTTCTTGGATCGCTGGAATTTCTATCTTAGTCCTGTAAACGTCATCACGATTGAGACCAGGTATAGATGTAGTGATTGTATGCTTCTGAAGATTGGCTGACTTTAATGCGTAGAAAAGATACCTAAGATCAACAGCGTTCCTGTCATTTAGCTCTATGTAAAAAGTAGTATCAATTGCCCATCCTCCGTCAGGGGCAAAGATAACTTCACCAACTGAACCTTTTCGATCAATGATAAGACTTGGGTAGTCAAAGATTCGGGCCGAATGCATTCCTACTGCCCCATTGGAGCCATACACCAAGTACGATCCATTCGAATCTCGTTGAGATTCGACAAGACTTTTACCGTAATGGATCTTTGCAATCTCAGATATTGCAACTCTTGAACTCACAGCATTCCTCCGAGTTCATCCAAGTCTTTGAGGATGTCTTTTTCAAGGATTCTTAGCTTCTTAAGTATTTCGCCAGGTGGATCGTATGAAATAATCTCTTTAGTACCCTCCTTGTAGCGATTGATTGAAAGATCGTATTTGTTTTTCCTAATTTCATCAGCTGTTACACAGAAGTATTTGAGTGAACGATCCTTTTTATTTTCACTTCCCCTGGTTTTCCAGTTAGCAATTATTTCGGGAATATCATTCTCTGAAGTTTTACCTCGCTTATCATCAAGCGTTCGTCCATCCGCTTGCATATCATAAAACCAAACATTCTTGGTCTCTCCCCCACGCACAAAGATGATCACCGCTGTGCTAACTCCTGCATACGGTTTAAAAACTCCCGATGGCATGGAAATCACGCCCTGCAGTTCACAACCATCAATAAGCATTTTGCGAAGATCAACGTGCGCATTACTTGATCCAAAAAGCACACCATCAGGCACGATAACAGCGGCCCTACCACCAATGCGAAGCAGATTAATAATCCGATTTACAAAAAGAAGTTCTGTCTTTGTTGTCTTTAATCCTAAATCTTCGTTGATATCCCCTTTATCAATGCTTCCTTTAAACGGCGGATTTGCAAGCACGACATCAAAGCGGTCCTTAATATCGAAACGTTTGGAAAGGGTGTCTTGATAATCAAGATTCGGATGATCAATTCCGTGAGTGATAAGATTCATCAAGCCAACGCGCACCATGGTGGTATCAAAATCAAATCCGTAGAAAGTTTTTTCTTTTAAAGCTTTCCATTGCCGATCATCTGTTAGTTTGTCGCCAACAAGACCACGCTCAAGACCATTCTCATCAATTGAACGAAGTTTCTTGCTGGTATGCTTGGTTAAGATGTGTTGATACGCGCCAAGTAAAAATCCACCAGTACCACAGGCAGGATCACAAATTTCTTCACTAAGTTTTGGATCAACCAAGGCACACATCATCTGAATAATATGGCGCGGTGTCCTAAACTGCCCGTTTTTTCCTGATGTAGATGTTTCAGATAATAGGTATTCGTAAAGATCGCCTTGGGTGTCGTGAAAGGTCTGTGAATTTTCTTGACGTTCTCTTTCTATCTCGGTGTAAATGTCATCGATGATGCTAATCGCTTCAACAAGTAACGAAGCCTTTGGAACGATAAATACCGCATCCTTCATATATTTTGAAAAAGGATGGTCCTCTCCTGAGAGATTTTTTATAAATGGGAAGACTCGATCCCGAACGTGGGCAAGCATCTCTTCACCTGGCAAATGGCGGAACTCACTCCAGCGTAAAGACTTCTTTGGGTATTCCTTGCCATCGATGTGTTTATACTTACCATTGAATGCTGATTTGTAGGAGCGTTTTAACCATTCAGCATCTTCCTTTGCTTTTTGATCTTGGGCATCAAGGCGTCGCATAAAGAGCAGATAACTGATCTGTTCAATTGCAGTAAGCGGGTTGGCGATTCCGCCAGACCAGAACTTATCCCATAGACTATCAACTTTTGATCTTAGTGTTGCCGTAAGCATTTATTCATTTCCCTCTTTGTAAATCCCCAGAAAAAAGCCACCGCGCACCGCGACCTTTACCTTGTGGCGTAATTTGCCCATCTTTTTTCATCTCTCTAAGCACAAGTCGAATCATATCCCTGCTAACGCCAGGGCAGTCTTTCTCAATATCTGAAATTGCAAACGGCGCGATTCTTCTGCGAACTGCTGATTTTACGTGCTCAGTTTTCGATCCTCGAGCAGTATCATTCTGTCCGACACGTTCCTCGAACTCCTGATAGGCACGAAGCAGTGTTCCCCAGAAATAACGAAGCCAAGGAAATACATTGTGCTTTCCTTCGTGCCAGTTTTTGGAGCTTGCTTCTAATGTCTCGTAATAGGTTTCTTTTGATTCTTCAAAGATACGTTCCAAGCTGATATAACGACCGACTTCATAACCAAAATGATATAGGAGCAAGAGTGTTAATAACCTTGCGGATCTGCCGTTGCCATCCACAAACGGATGTACGTAGAGAAAATCTAAGATTGCGAGCGGAACAACAACGAGTGGTTCTTGATGATACGTCTCGATTGATTCTTTATACCGAAGCGCAAGTTGATCCATTGCATCAGGAGTATCGGCTGCACTTGTGGGCTTAAATCGAATCCGCCGAACTGTACTATCAGCGTTTCTTTCGATTATTTCGTTATCACTCCCTTTCCATTTTCCCCCCTGCATCGGCAAATAACGGTACAGCATCGAATGTAGTTGAAGAATAACATTATTAGTAAAAGGCATATGCGGCCCAGATTCGTGAATGAGATTTAAAGCATCACGATATCCAGCAATCTCTTGCTCAGATCGATTTTGAGGTGTTGAGTTTTTAGTTACTAACGCTTCAATGCGATCTTTCGGTGCAGTGACACCCTCAAGTCGATTTGATGACTCACTTGATTCAATAATCGCGAGTGTCTTTAGAGAATTGAGTATCTGTGGAGTCTGTTGCGTAAAGAGTGCTTGTCGTCCTTTATACTCACCAAGACGCTGTAAAGTTTTGGCATCGTCAACGGTAAGAGAGAGCCCTGCTAGGTATTTAAGAAGCAACGATTGCATTGGGGTAGTATTGGGCAGAAATAGGGTAAAGTCAAGGCTTTATTACCCCATTTATTTTGATATTACCCTATTTTAAGCGACCAGTTTTTCAATAAAATCAACTACTTCATCAATTTCGGCAGGTTTAAACACTCCTCTAATCCCATTGGGATGGATCTGTGTAAACGGTCTATCCACTAAATTCTCCCTATTAACCTTTCTGTTCTGAAGGATGAAGGTTCTAAGGGTCTGTAAAAACTGAATCTGAAGATTACCAAATGTGTTGTGTCTACTGATGAAGTCATCAAATTTAGCTTCAACTGTTTCAGTCCAGGATTCAAGTTTTTTTAATCCTAAAATGTGCTGGATGAATTGAATAAAGCTTGCTGTTTTGTGATCGTAAACTTTTCTAAGTAGCTCTTCAGTAACAGGCACACGTTGCGATTCAAGAAGTTTGGCAAGCTCATTTATTTCAGCTTTGGATAGTTCAGCGCCTGCCTTTAACTTTTGAATGACGGGATTATTTGCTTCAAGCTCCCGAATAAACTGCTCTACTTTTTCACGATAAGCAAGGGTGGTCATTCGCTCGTTTTTTGCACCAAACTCAACGTATTTTTTTTCGGCAGTCAGATCGGCAAGGC
>Ga0163149_10005497_pt1 | contig 13358 bp, 12 predicted proteins | sample OliLakLV19MP5G1_FD_148604 | JGI IMG/M metagenome (GOLD analysis project Ga0163149, IMG submission 148604) | Freshwater microbial mat bacterial communities from Lake Vanda, McMurdo Dry Valleys, Antarctica - Oligotrophic Lake LV.19.MP5.G1 | ecosystem: Environmental > Aquatic > Freshwater > Lake >...
AAAGCCTCCAGGGGCAGGGGCTTTATCAGGACATCTTAATGTAAAAATGCAGCCCGATACCCACCATGATCCATCTCCAGCTTGTATGGTCATTTTTTCGGAGGCTTGCATGGTAGTGATAAAACTGTTTACGTGTATATCACCTAACTTTAATTTAGCTTTTTTCATATTTTAAAATTTGTGTCTATTTGTTATTGCTTATTTTTTTCAATAGCTAACCTTATGTTAAAGATTGATTCAAAAATATCTGCAAATAGACAGTATATCCAGCTAAATTAATTTTACTATCCTGTTTCTATTTGCCATTTATTGGAAACAAAAAAGTGTTAAAAGGAAGAAAAAAGTTAGTTTTGTCTTCGTTTGTATTTTTTAAAATTCGTTTTTAAAAGCTGTTTATGAGTGAATATGTTGCCGCTTCTGTTAATGAACTAAAGTCTACTGCTGAAAAAATTCTTGCTGATTTTTCGGATAAAAAAGTATTTGCATTGTATGGTGAAATGGGAGCGGGGAAGACTACTTTAATAAAGGGATTTTGTAAAGTGTTAAAGGTGACTGACAATACTTCAAGCCCTACTTATTCCTTGGTGAACGAATACAATACTTCTGACGATGAAAAGGTTTATCATTTTGATCTGTACAGATTAAAAAGTCTGAAAGAAGCTTTGGATGTTGGCTGTGAAGAATATTTTTTCTCTGGTAATTATTGTTTTATCGAATGGCCCCAATTGGTGGAGGATATTGTTCCCTGGGATACAGTGAAACTTTCTATTGAGAGAAAAGGGGATTCTTCTGTGGTGACTATTTTATAATATTGAAATTTTTGGGCGTCATTGCTAGGATAAAGGACGAAGCAATCTGCGAGTGGGAGAGTTCGCTTCGCCCTTCCTTTCGTCAGGACTCATGATGACGGCAATACTATTTAGAGTTACAATAACTCATTATCCCCTCATAATACGCTTCAGCCACCTGTTTTACTCTCGATGAAGTTTTAATACCGTAAACTTCTGTATCAGGATTGCTAAGTAATAAGCATTCTTTAGCATTATCCTGGTAAAGTGTTTCGCCGTAAACAACAGTACCTTTTACAAGCCTCGTCAGCGTTAAATTGCGAGAGTAAACACCTTTAACATCAGCAGGCATGCAATATTTTGTAAGGTATTCTGCATCTCTCACTGTTGCGGCCGGGACATTCAATTTATTCGTAAAAGTGCTAATAAGGTTCCCCGATAATTTTACTGACTGTTCCAGATCATCTGTAACTAGCATTCTTAAAAATGCTAATCTATCTATAGGTTTTTCTAATTCATTTTTTAAAAAACTTCCACCAACTAAAACCATATTAAAATTTTTAATGGTTGGTTTTGTCCAGCCAGTATTTGTTTCGTCTACATTGTAATGAATAACTATGGTAAGGTCAGGGGAGAAAGCATTTATTTTTCTTACTCTCTCTTTCATATCCAAATTGTTAAAGTAGGTTCGGAAGATATCGCGTTCGGTAGCTTTCGTAAGCAAAAATGTTTTTTCTTTTTCCGTGATCTCTCCATTAGCAAAAGAGGTATCAACAGAGTTTTTAAAATGGCTGCCCAGCCATTCGTGATATGTAATTCCAAAAGCGGTTTGATTAGGCTCACTGCGGGTTAGCATGACTTCTGCGCCTTGCTCTTCGAGCATTTTTTTTAGAATAAGAGCGGTTTGAAGTGTGAGCAATCCTTCTACGATCTCAATATTTTTATTGTTGTACTTAAAATGCAATGATTTTTTTTCAAGGATCCCGTTTTTAAGATCCCCCGCGATATGGCCTGGATCAAGGGCAATTTTTACACCGCTTAGTTTTTTGTTTGCATCAACTTCGGAGCCTTTTTTATTACAATCAAGTTGTTTTAGTCTGTTCGGTTCTTTAAGCCACATCAATAAACTATCATCAGGATAACAACCAATAGTTTTCTTTAATGTATTTATTTCGCTCCATGGAATAAAGTAATCAATTGGAATAATCCTCCCTATGGGTTCTGCATAAATGTATATCCCTGAATCATTTATTGTATAATGTGTGCCTAATGCTTTCTCTTTGTCGAGATATTTTTCGACTTTTGCTTTGTAGTACGCTTTTTGCTGATCAATGCTTTGTGCTTTGCAAAGGAAATGCAAGAAAAGTAAGATAACAGGTAAGAATTGACGTACGAACATCATATACAAAAGTAATGTAATTTTATGGCACGCAGATTATTATGATAATTATGATTTACGCTGATTTTATTATCTTAATTAACCATAATCATCCGTGTTTATCTGCGTTCTATTTTTAACACATGTCTATAATAAAAAAAACAATCGACCTAGATAAAGAATTCGTTTTTAAAACCAGCCGCAGCGGGGGTAAAGGTGGACAAAACGTAAATAAAGTATCCACTAAAGTGGAATTGTGCTTTGATGTTTGGAATTCTATGTTGTTGAACGAAGACCAGAAAAGACTGGTATTATCAAAACTTAAAAATAAGATCAGCAAGGAGGGGATATTAAGTGTTGTATCTCAAGCCGAACGCTCGCAACTGAATAACAAGGAACTGGCCGTTGAGAAATTTTATGAGCTGATTGCCAAAGCGTTCTTTGTTCCTAAAAAGAGAAAACCTTCAAAGCCTAGCAAGGGTGTTAAAGAAAAAAGATTGAAAGAGAAGAAGAAAAGATCGGAGAGGAAAGTAAGTAGAGGGAAATTCTATAACAACGACTAAGTGATCTCAAAAAAGAAAAAGGTATTAATTGTTGTTACTGTTATTTTAGCTATAGGATTTTTAATCCCTCAGAATTTTAAAATGCCTGTTGTCGGTGCTTCAAAGGGTAGTTATAATCAAGAGTCTTTTTGGTATTATCCTTGGGGGAAATCGGGAACACATAAAGGCGTAGATATATTTTCGAAAACAGGTACACCTGTTCTGTCATCAACAGGCGGCTTAATAAATTTTACAGGAGAAATAAGCATGGGTGGAAATATAATTGTTGTCTTGGGTCCTAAATGGAGAATTCATTATTATGCTCATTTAAATGAAATAAAGACTTCTATTTTTTCTTTTGTTGGACATGAGGTTACGATTGGAACAGTGGGAACTACAGGAAATGCAAAAGGTAAGCCACCTCATTTACATTATTCCATTGTTACTTTAGTCCCATACGTTTTTGGAGAATAGACTTTGATCATCAAGGTTGGAAAAAAATGTTTTACTTAAATCCGATAGATTATTTGAACAATAATTGAAGAGATCTGACTTCACAAATCCTAAATCTAAAATCTCACCTCTCACTTCCCTACAGAAATATCTCTCCACAAATTGTCTTCAGGCACCGGTGCAGTAATAACAATGGGTTCTTTTTTTACAGGATGCATAAATTCTACTTGTCGTGCATGTAAGGAAATAGAACCATCTTTATTGCTTCTGGCAAAACCGTATTTAAGATCGCCTTTAATGGGGCAGCCAATAAATGAAAGTTGTACGCGAATCTGGTGGTGGCGGCCTGTGAGTGGCTTTGCTTCCACTAAAAAATAATTATCTGATTTTGCTATTACTTTATATTCAAGTTCAGAGAGCAACGCACTATCAACTGATTTTTCGAACGCTTTTGATTTATTCGCAGTTTCATTTTTTTTCAAAAAATGGACAAGTTTACCCTGGTTTGGTTTGGGTTCATTTTTTACAATGGCCCAATATGTTTTTTTTATTTCCTTATCGCGGAACATTTCATTGAGCCTGCTCAAGGCCTTGCTGGTACGGGCAAATAACACTACGCCGCTTGTGGGCCTGTCGATACGATGTGTGACTCCTATAAAAACTTCACCGGGCTTATCATAGTTTTTTTTGATGTATGCTTTTACTTTATCACTCAGCGGTTCGTCGCCGGTTTTATCACCCTGCACAATATCCGATGAGCGCTTATTGATCGCGATTATATGATTATCCTCATACAGCACTTCCAAATCTCTTTTTACTTCCTCCATTCGTAGTTATTCGTAAATTAATATTGTTCTCTCTCATTCGGAAAATCTTTCGACTTCACATCTTCTACATAACTTGAAACCGCCTCTGTTATGGCATCATATAAATTAAGGTAACGTCTTAAAAATCTCGGACTAAATTCTTTGTTAAGTCCCAGCATATCATGTAATACGAGTACTTGTCCATCAACACCTCCGCCCGCTCCAATGCCTATTACAGGTATCGCTATTTCTTTAGCAACCAGTGTGGCAAGGGCTGCCGGAATTTTTTCAAGTACCAAGGCAAAACATCCTGTTTTTTCCAGGATATGCGCATCTTCAATTAATTTTTTAGCTTCGTCTTCTTCCTTTGCCCTTACGTTATAGGTTCCGAACTTGTATATCGATTGCGGTGTTAATCCAAGGTGTCCCATTACCGGTATACCTGCAGATAAAATACGCTCAATAGATTCTTTTATTTCATTTCCGCCTTCCATTTTTACCGAATGTGCGCCCGACTCTTTCATAATACGGATGGCAGATGAAAGTGCTTCTTTTGAATTTCCCTGGTACGATCCAAACGGCATGTCAACGACAACTAATGCCCTGTCAATAGCTCTTATCACAGATGATGCGTGGTAGATCATCTGGTCTAGGGTAATAGGCAATGTTGTCTCGTGACCTGCCATTACATTTGAGGCGGAGTCACCCACAAGAATTACGTCTATGCCCGCATGATCTACAATACGCGCTAATGAGTAATCGTATGCAGTAAGCATAGATATTTTTTCGCCGCTGCGTTTCATTTCCTGAAGCACGTTGGTTGTTACTTTTCTTACTTCTTTATGTACTGACATGGTTAGTGATTGTCTGTTATTTGTTGATACCAAAGCTACAAATATTATGTATTAAAAAGCTTGTATAGTCACTGCTATATTATTTGCAATTGCTACCGGTGTTTCTACCTTTGTTTCTCATGTTGCTGCAAAACCATATTAAAAAAGAAAATTATCCCATCCAGATATCTGGTTTGTTGTTTTTTGGCTTCCAGCTCTTTCTCGCAGTTCTTTATTATAAAGAAAGAATGATCAATACCGATAACGCATTTTATTCTTTTAAAATCATTCAGTATGGAGATTACATGACCGAAGGTCCGAGAAAAATACATTGGATAACTCAGTCACTCCCTTTGTTGGCTCTTAAGTTAGGTTGTTCCATTAAAACATTTTTGCGATTATATTCTGCCTCTTTTGTTCTGCTTTATTATTTAGCTTTTTTATATGTCACACTGTTTTTAAAAAATAACAAGGCAGGCATTGTAATGCTTTTGTCACTGTGTTTATGTTTCAGGCATGTGTTTTATTATCCCGTTGCTGAACTTCAATCCGGTATCGTATGCTGTGTAATGCTTTGGGCTTATATATCCCGCGAAGAATATTATAGCTTACCTCTAAAGCGAATTGCAACCTGGTTTTCCCTTTTGATCCTATTTGCATTGTGTTTTATTTGTCATCCATTAACAGTTTTCTTGGTTGCATTTTTATTGTTGATGGAATCTGCGGAAGACAATAAATGGAAAAATCCCTGCCTTTTTATTCCGATGCTGTTTGTTGGGCTATTGTATATTGTCCGGTTCTTTTTTGTTCAGGTTTCCGATTATGAAACTAACCATCTCATTGGTTTAAATACAATTCTTGGAGTAGATATTTATAAGCTATTGCATGAGCCGAGCACTCAGTATATAATAAATTTTATTTCCACTCAATTAAAAACAGCTTTACTTTTGATGGCAATTACAATTGCTTTGTTAATTTATTTGAAACGATGGGCAGTATTGGTATTACATATTTTATTCTCATTTGGCTTTTTTGTACTCGTTGTTATTTATTTTCAAAAAGGAGATTCACCGCTTTTCTTGCAGAGTTATTTTGTGGCACATGGTTTTTTTATTGCATTACCGCTCATATCATCCGTTAAAAATAAAACGCGCGAAACCAGGTCTTTGTTTATAGTGTCACCTTTTATTCTGTTCAGTTTATTCAGTATATATCAATGCAAAAGTGTATTGACAAAAAAAATACAATACATAAGTCGAATGACCGAATATGGGAAAAGTTTCCCCGAAAAAAGATATTTGCTTGAAGACAAAAATTACTTGTGGCAGGTTGCCTGGACCAGGTGGACATTTCCGTTCGAAACTTTTTTGTATTCTGCTATGCAAAACCCGGACTCGGCAGTAACTTATTTTGTTTCGGATAATTTGAGTAAATACGATTCGCTTATGCAGGACAAAACTGTTTTTCTGGGCCCAGAATGGGATGCATATATGTTTAATTACCCCGCAAATAAATTGAATAAAAAATATTTTAGATTGCCTGATCTTGGTTACAGAAAAATTAACACTGCACAAACCGATAGCATAGTAATGGATTCGTTGTTGAACAATCAAGCTGTAAAGCTTTATCCGTTAATGGAAAGCATTAAATCTGATATGGATCTGTTTGTGATTATGCCGTTTGTTATTGAAAATAAATCAGGTAAGGTTATTCCTTCTTTTCGTCAAGCCGCGAATTCAATTTCATTATCGTATCATATTTATGATTCGGATGGTAAACAAATAGTATGGGATGGATATCGAACCCCTTTTGATGTTGATATTGATAAAAAATTCACTCAGGGACTGGTAGTAAATATTCCTGAAGAGAAAGGAACATATATAGTAGAAGCAGATATTATTACAGAGGGCATTAAATGGTGGGGCATTAACAGTAGGTTTAAGTTAATTGTAAAATAGTATCTGAAAATATTCCTTTATCCGTCATTTTGCGCAGCTCATTTTCATTTATGACCGTTAATGAAATAAATAATAATAAATACGATTAAAATGATAGATTTGTAAATATGAGTTTCATGAAGTCCTTACTTGTTTTTGTTACAGTTTTTTTTCTGTTGAATTCCTGTAAAACGGACGTTGATGTGTTGGCTGATTGGAAAGAAACCACCATTGTTTATGGTTTGTTGAACCAGGCTGACACCGCACAATATATTCGAATAAATAAAGCTTTTCTTGGTGAAGGAAATGCGCTGGAAATGGCCCAGGTGTTTGACTCCATTAATTATGCAAATTCTTTGAATGTGAGAATGGATCGTTATTTGAATGGAAATATAGTTGAGTCTTATCCGCTTATAGAAGATCATTCGGTGCCGAAGAATTCCGGCATGTTTGCTAGTCCTAACCAAGTGCTTTTTAGATTAGATACTACTTTGGATGATGAAAGTGAGTACAGGTTAAATATTGTAAATACAAAAACAAATAATACAGTTACTGCAAAGACCACTCTTGTCCATGATTTTAATATAGAAAAACCTTCGCCGGCATCACCGGGCATTAGTTTTACCCACCCAACAACACCGCATAAAGTTACATGGAGAAGCTCTGTAAACGGTAAAATATATGATTTTACATTAAGATTTCATTATGACGAAGAAGATATTGTTAGTCATGTTATAACACCGAAATATGTAGATATTTATTTTGGCACTCTTAAGTCACGGGATTTAAGCGGTGGTGAATTACTTGAGGTCAATTTTATGGGAGAAGAATTTTACAAATCGCTTACGCGCTATTTAACTCCTAATACGGATGTAATAAGACATATTGGGAATCTTGATTATCTGTTTTCGGCTGCAAGCGATGATTTTAGTACGTATATGGAAGTAAATCAACCTTCAACTGGTATTGTTCAGGAAAAGCCTGAGTATACAAATATTGATAATGGGATAGGGATCTTTGCGGCACGATATAACAAGGCCATAAAAAATCTTCCATTAACCTTATCCTCGAAAGACTCCTTAAGACTGGGTCAATATACCAAAGACTTGAGCTTTCAGTAGTCAACGCTGGTGTCGTTTTGTCAGTTTTTATCCTTTTATTTCACTGCCAAGCTCTAATTTTGTGCCATTTTTTACCAATTTGCCCCATGGCATAATCATTGACATTTGGCCATTGTTATAAATACGTAAAAATTAAAATATATATAAGTTATGGGCAAAATAATAGGAATAGACTTAGGTACAACTAACTCTTGCGTATCAGTTATGGAGGGCAATGAACCGGTTGTAATACCTAATAGCGAAGGAAGAAGAACAACCCCTTCTATTGTTGCATTTGTTGAAAATGGAGAACGTAAAGTGGGTGATCCTGCAAAACGCCAGGCGATAACAAATCCTACAAAAACGGTGTTTTCTATCAAGCGTTTTATGGGTCATACTTTTAACGAAATAAGCAGCGAAGTAGGTCGTGTTCCTTATAAAGTTGTGCAAGGAGATAATAATACTGTTCGTGTTCAGATAGATGATCGTAAATATACTCCGCAGGAAATCTCTGCAATGGTATTGCAGAAGATGAAAAAAACTGCGGAAGATTATTTGGGTCATGAAGTAACGGAAGCGGTTATTACTGTTCCTGCATACTTTAACGATGCGCAGCGCCAGGCTACAAAAGAAGCCGGAGAAATAGCTGGTTTGAAAGTTAAAAGGATCATTAACGAACCAACTGCAGCAGCGTTGGCTTATGGGCTTGATAAAAGAAATCGGGAAATGAAAATTGTGGTGTTCGACTGCGGTGGAGGTACTCATGACGTTTCTGTTCTGGAATTAGGTGATGGAGTATTTGAAGTAAAATCAACCGATGGTGATACACACTTAGGTGGTGATGACTTTGACCAGAAAATAATTGACTGGCTGGTACAGGAATTTAAAAATGAAAATGGCAATATAGATCTTACCAAAGATCCAATGGCTCTTCAGCGTTTAAAAGAAGGTGCTGAAAAAGCTAAAATAGAATTGTCAAGTTCAGCATCTACAGAGATCAACCTGCCATACATTATGCCTGTTGATGGAATACCAAAACACTTAGTCAAAACATTGACCAAAGCTAAGTTTGAGCAATTGGTAGATGATTTGATCAAAAGAACAATTGAGCCATGTAAATCGGCAATGAAAAATGCCGGTTTGTCTATTGGCGATATTGATGAAGTTATTTTGGTGGGCGGTTCAACGCGTATTCCTGCTATACAAGAAGCGGTTCAAAAATTCTTTGGTAAAGCAGCTTCGAAAGGAGTAAATCCAGATGAAGTTGTTGCAATTGGAGCGGCTATACAAGGTGGTGTATTAACAGGTGAAGTAAAAGATGTATTGTTATTGGATGTTACTCCGCTTTCATTGGGTATTGAAACAATGGGTGGTGTATTCACAAGACTGATCGAATCCAATACAACTATACCATCTAAAAAATCTGAAACATTTTCTACTGCATCTGATAATCAGCCTTCGGTTGAGATACATGTGTTGCAGGGAGAAAGACCAATGGCAAGGGATAACCGTAGTATCGGAAGGTTTCACTTAGATGGGATACCGCCAGCTCCAAGAGGAATGCCTCAAGTAGAAGTAATTTTTGATATCGATGCGAATGGTATATTGAGTGTAACTGCGAAAGATAAAGCGACAGGTAAATCTCAAAACATCAGAATCGAAGCAAGTTCAGGTTTATCTAAAGATGAGATAGACAAAATGAAAAAAGAAGCAGAAGCAAATGCTGATTCTGATAAAAAAGCGAGAGAAGAAGTGGATAAAGTAAATGCTGCTGATTCATTGATCTTCCAGACTGAAAAACAGTTGAAAGAATATGGCGATAAAATTCCTGCTGATAAAAAAGGAAATATCGAAACTGCTTTTGCTGAATTAAAAACTGCTCATGGTGCTAAAGACCTTGCAGGTATTGAAGTTGCAATGAACAAATTAAACAGTGCATGGCAAGCAGCATCAGAAGATATGTATAAAGCTTCTCAGGGCGGACAAGCTGCGAATGGTGCTGGCAATGCAGGCGAAGCTCCGGAAGGGGATGGGAAAGCCAATTCAGATGTGACTGATGTGGAGTATGAAGAAGTGAAGGACGATAAAAAATAATCAGATTGATAAGTGAAATGCAAAAGCGGCGGGTAAAACCCGCCGCTTTTTTTGCTTTAAGCCAAAAGTAGTTAAGTGTGACTTTTTAACCATCCCGACATTATATTGTTATGCCTCTTCGTTTAATTATTTGTTTGTTGCTATGTGTAATATTTTCCTCCGAAAATAATGCGAATATCTTTTATAAATATGCTGGTTTAAAGGGTGCTGTTTGCCAAAGGAATAATGAAACAGTAAAGATTGAAGTCTTATCCCGTAAACATTTAGTGTTTAGTCAAAATTGCACAGACGATCTTCGTAATCTATTTGAAACAATGTGGATTACCAAAAGGGGAAGAGGAGCGATCATACATTTACTAAAAACGAAAAGCAAAATTAATATTTACTTCAGCGATAGCATTGGAGCGTATAAATACGAGAATGATGTAGCATTCATGTATGCGATCACCGGTCCTGTCCGAAAAAACGGATTCGCGGCTTCGATAACCGACTATGATGGAAAACCAACATGGAAGGAAATACGGATAATAATTTGCAAGGGAGCCTACAGGTTTGGTATAAGAGATTTGAAGGGATATAAAGAAGGGAAAATATTATTTATAAATTATTTTGGAGACGGAGAGGAAATAACGGGTAAGTCCAGAGATAGTCTTATGGCTAAATTACGACATCAGAAAGAACACAGGGACAGTATTTATAGGAAACAATTAAACGAACAGGTTGTCCTTTCTGAGGCTACCAGGCGGGCAGATCCTAAAGGACAATCGTATAATTATTCGAGCTTAAGGGAATTCTATTACTTGACTGGAGTGCATGAAATTGAACATACGAGATCAAGAAACATAGCGTTATCCAGGAAAAATAAGGACAGTGAAAGTCCTGCATGGGAAATAGAATTAAAGGCACGTAAGAAACTAAAAAAGGTACTTAGAAGTAAAAGAATTAGTTACGATTAGTGCTACAAAGAATCTGGATATTTTAAACAAGATTATTTAGTTGTGATTTTAACAGCAATTATTTTCGCCACCCTCACACCATCCATAGCTGCAGAAACAATTCCACCAGCATAACCACCGCCTTCACCGCAAGGGTAAAGGTTTTTTACCTGGGGATGCTCTAGCGTTTCCTTATCCCTTGGTATGCGTACAGGTGATGAGGTGCGTGATTCAACTCCGACAATGACGGCATCTTTATGTAAATAATCTTTCTTTTTAATTCCGTAAGCTTTAAATCCTTCTCTCAAACGCATGGAAATATCCTTTGGTAATAGTTCATGCAATGGAGCAGATTTTACTCCCGGTTGATATGAAGTAGGAGGGAGGTCAAAAGAAGTTTTTCCATTAATAAAATCAAGTAAGCGTTGTGCTGGAGCAGTTTGTGTTTTGCCTCCTGCCTCCCATGCCATGCGCTCTACTTCCTGTTGGTAACGAAGTCCTGCAAGCGGCCCATGTTCTTTATATTTTTCAAGATCTTCAAGTGTAATGCTCACCACAATTCCTGAATTCGCGAATGGATTATTTCTTTTTGAAGGAGACCATCCATTGGTTACTACTTCTTCCTGTTGAGTCGCGCAAGGCGCAATGATCCCACCCGGGCACATGCAAAAGGAATATACGCCCCGGTCTTTTACCTGTTCAACCCAGGTATATGGTGCCGCAGGTAAATGTTTTCTTTGCGTCTCTACTTCTTTAATGCTGCAATGGTACTGCATCGAATCAATAAGATCCTGCGGATGCTCAACACGAACACCCATTGCGAAGGGTTTAGCTTCAATTAAAATATTTTTTTTGTGAAACAGTTCAAAAATATCTCTTGCAGAATGCCCGGTAGCAAGGATTATAGCATCTCCATTGAATTCTTTAGTTGTATCACTGATGAGATCTTTACAAATTGCAGATGAAATAGTTTCATTTTTAATGTCAAGATCAACTAACAATGTGTTAAAATGTATTTCTCCGCCGTGATTGAGAATGGTCTCCCGCATTTTTACAATGATATCGGGAAGTTTATTGGTTCCTATATGCGGATGTGCATCAACCATTATTTCTTCACTGGCACCATGCTCCACAAAAGTTTTTAATATAGCTTCTATATCACTTTTTTTTCCGGAGCGTGTATATAATTTTCCATCGGAGTAAGTTCCTGCGCCGCCTTCACCAAAACAATAATTGGAATTTGGATTTACAATGTGTTCTTTATTTAACGCAGCCAGATCACGACGACGATCACGAACATCTTTTCCTCTTTCAATAATAACTGGTTTTACTCCTTCCTTGATCAATTCCAACGCAGCGAAAAGTCCTGCAGGGCCAGCGCCAATAATAATTACGGATTTTTTTTCGCTTACATTTTTATAATTTGTTTTCTCAACTTCTTTAGAAATCTTTTCTTCATCAACATAAACTTTAAGTGTTAGGTTTATTTTGATGTGTTTGTTTCGCGCATCAATGGAGCGTTTAATGACCTGAATTTCATTTATGTTTTTGATGCCAATTCCCAATTTTTCACTGGCTTTCCATTTGAGAACTTCAGGGTCGGCCGCTTCATCTGGTGCTACAGTAATTTGTACTTCTTTAGGCATAGGGAGTTGTATACATTATCCCTCAAAGATAAAAGAGAAAAGGAACACTTTGGAATTAAGTTTGTTGATTCCCTGAGAATATACATAAGAATCTTTTATAAGCAGGTCACGTATTCCTACAGAAAGTTTTCCTTCGATGGCGAATTTAAAATAAGGTAGGTAAAAATCCATTCCAAACCCACCTTCATATGCCCAGTCATTGCTCCTAAGTTTAACAATTTCACTTCCGGGTTTATCCTGCACACCTTTTTGTGATGCAAGGTCAATTGTATATTTCCCACCGCCAATAAGATAAGCTCCAAAATTGTTTATCCGCGCTGTACGATATTTTATATCCAATGGAAAATCAATAAAAGTAGATTCCACTTTTTTCTCCACAATGTAAATACCGTATTGTGTAGTTTTTAGTTTGTATTGTAGATTTCTCTCCCCGAAAGCAAGATCGGGTAAAAAACGCAGTGTGACATGATCATGCAGTCTTAGTTCTGCAATGATTCCCAGGTTAAAACCCATTTTAGGAACAGATTCTATTGACAGTAAAGTATCAATTGGATAATTGACCGGGTGTATTACAAAATCGGCACGGTTAACTCCAATGTAAAAACCGAAATTCAGTGGCTCTTTCAAATATTTAGGCAAATTCTCTACTTTCTTTGTCTGACCATGAGATATGGTAAAGCCAAAGAGCAAAAAAAGTGTTATGTAGAATGCCTTTTTCAAACTGAGATATATCTTAAACGAGAAATAGAGTTTATACCGAATAAGATATTAAGAACATAAAGTTAGAAAAAAGTTTGAACTGTTTGAGGAAAGCGTTCTTTGAAAGTATAGTTTAACATCATGAAG
>Ga0163149_10005503_pt1 | contig 13348 bp, 11 predicted proteins | sample OliLakLV19MP5G1_FD_148604 | JGI IMG/M metagenome (GOLD analysis project Ga0163149, IMG submission 148604) | Freshwater microbial mat bacterial communities from Lake Vanda, McMurdo Dry Valleys, Antarctica - Oligotrophic Lake LV.19.MP5.G1 | ecosystem: Environmental > Aquatic > Freshwater > Lake >...
CCAATACGAAGTTTTAAACCATCATAAACAACACTGTCTTCTTTGGGAGTCTCAAACACGTTGATACCGCGTTGATCATAGTATCTGAAATTTTGTATTGCAGGTTGCAGCTGAGCGAACGCCATCATACCTGCGAAAAGTAGCCCCAGTGTGATCACCAGGCTTTTTAAGGAAACTATTCTCGTTTTCATAACAATTGATTTTTAGTTGAGTAATTTGATATAGGTTTTATTAGAGTTTTATCTGTGATAGAGTGACATCAAAGGAAATCGTGATCTCGTCTCCGGTTTTGATTGTGCCAAACATAAAGCTGGGTGGCTCTACCTTGAAGTCGGTCATTTTTATTTTTTTGGAGCCCTTGCATACTAAGGTGTTGTTTTTTGCTTCGTAGGTAACATCCACTTCCACCGGCTTTGTTGTGCCAGAGATCGTGAGGTTGCCAATACAGGTAATTGTTTTGCCTGTAATTTTTGAAGAAGTGAGCTGAAAGCTGATGTCCTTATACTTGTCCGTGTTTAACGACTTGTAAGCATTCTTGTCCATGGCTTTTTCCTTACTCTTCAAGCTTTCGGCAGCAAGGGTAAAGGCGACCATGGTTAACTTTGAGGGTGTACCATCAGCATTTACTTCGAAGGTGGCATTATAGCTTGCGCCTGTTGAAGTCATCGTCCAGTCATGCATGGTAGAAGTACCAGCAATCATTACGGTGGAGGTTCCGCTTTGTCTGTAATTAGCTTGTCCTGCTGCACTCAGCACAACGAAGGCTGCGGCCATGGTTAAAATCCAGGCTCTGTTGTTGATTTTTTCTGCTTTCTGTTTCATAACTCGGTTGGTTTATTGGCTGTTATGCGATACAATGTTAGGGCTACTTCAACTTCTACCACATGATTATTGACCAAGTGAAAAGATGATCTTTATCATGAAATAGCCTGACGTTGGATGGCATCTAAAAAGCTAAATGACTGAAAATAAGCGATTAACTGATTTTCAGGTAAAAGACTGTCTAAAAAACGAATGATTTCTGTCAGCAGGAATGTTGTCCTGCGTTGGTAAAATCAGTGATTATTTTGCTGACAAGTTGTGGTTGTTCGACACAAGAACTATGCCCTGCCTTCGGAATAACCAGGCGTTTGGAACTCTTTCTGGTGTGATGAATTGGCTATCGTGGCAATATCCTTTTCGCCTCAAGTAACCAGCCGCTGGGTAAGCTTTTTTTATTTCATTCGCAATCATTGTCATCTAAGAATACCCTCAAACGTTTTTATCGATGATGAATCGTTTTGTATTGAGGATTTCCATAGGAGAATCATTCTTTTTCGATCAATCTGCCAATGAGGGTTTATCAAAGGAGCGGGAATAATTTGTTGATGACCATGATGGACCGCCTAACTTAAATGCGACAGTCAACATTTCGATGTGATCGGCAACGTCACACTCTATCCCACTAAAAAATTGTTTAATCAATGAAGCAGGTCCTCATACGGTGTATTCAGAAATACTCATACTGTGTATCTATATCCACACTCCAAGTCCGCAGGTAGATGAGAAAGTGCTGAAAATCCAGAAATAATTTTTTCAAAAGTAGTATGCATGAACTGGAGGGAATGAAAAACTGATTTTCATTTTTTCAGTCATCGGTTTAGAATTGCAATGCTGGTTTATTTCAAAATAGATGATTAAAATCATAATAGCGAGCAACTACAATCATGTTGTGCGCATACTAATGAACTTATCATTGTATATAATTGATGGGCATCAATTTGAAAAAACCAGCTCTCATTAAACTATTTATTTTATGAAACGAACAACAAAAATAATCTTCATCCTTACCATGGTGGTAATTGGAAGAATGATGTTTGATCTTTCAAGTTGCACAAACGAGGATCAGATTATTGAACCAGTAGTGTCCGAAGCACCAATCAATAGCGGAACGGACTTAGTATCTGTAAAAGTAACAACGGCACCAGCTATTGATGGTACTGTTGATGCTCAGTGGGCAGACAGCCCGATACTTGAGTTTAGCACAGCCGTTCCGGAAGTTACGGGTGATGTATTCAGAGGATACACCGGTAACATTATCCCAAATGTAAAACTGCGCTCAGCATACGACAACGAAAATATCTATTTCCTGGCCGAATGGGTTGATCCTACACAATCATACGCTCGTAGTCCGTGGTACTTTAATCCTACAACAAAGAAATGGGCACAAGAAAAAGGAACCTACGATTTCGATCCAATCACAGGTGCTGTGTTAAGGAAACCATTTTATGAGGATAAAGTATCAATGCTTTGGAATATCAATAACTCCGTCAATGACTGGAATAGCGCTACATGTTATAAGTCTTGTCATACCGGACTAGCTGCGCTGGATGGATCAAGTCGTCACTTCACCAATTTTGGAACGGAAAAGATTGATATGTGGCATTGGAAATCAGTAAGAGGTGGTGTAAACGCGGGCTATCAGATACATGACCAGTATCAGGATAATACTTATCCTAATGGAAGAAAAGGCGATCCAGGAGTGGATGTTTATTCGAACAACACCCAGATACTTAACAATGGTGTCGATAATGTAAGTGTACCTAAATATGTAGTCCCTGGAAGGACCAATTATTTCTGGATTTTGGAATCAGAGTTTGCAGCAGGAGGCCCGGCTAAATTGGTTACCGCAGTAAATGTGGATGGCGTACTGACTCTAAGTGACGCATCCACTATTGATCCAAACGTTGGCACTGATTACCAAAGGGTGGGTGCCGGACTAGGACCTAAAGCCGTAGCTGGTGTTTTCTTAAAAGATATAGGTTATTCTGGCAGCGCGGGAAATATTGCTTGCAAGTCAACTTATACAGGCACAGGTTGGATACTAGAATTTAAAAGAGCTCTTAAAACGGATGATTCGGTTTATGATGTTGATTTCACTTCACTTGCTGATCAGTATTTCGGCTTTGCCGTGTTTGAAAATGCGCAGATAGCACACTCAATCAAGCCAAACTTAGTGCTGAAATTCAAGAAGTAAAAACAGGAAGAGCTCGTTGCTCAGTAAAGAGCTCTTCCAAACAACTCACTGTAAAAATGAAATCATGAAGAATATAAAAATAATCTGGATCAGTAGTATGTGCCTGCTTATGATGATCATGAATGGCTGCTACTATGATCAGGTACTGCCAGCAGAGCCGGTTGGCGATGTAGGCGAAATGTCCTTTTCAGGAGACATCATACCCATCTTCAATGCCAGTTGTAATGCTACAGGTTGTCATAGTCAAGGCGGGCTGAAGCCGGATTTAAGTTCGGGTAACGCATACTCTTCACTAACAAGTGGTGGCTATGTAAATACAGGAACTCCCGGAAACAGTTCACTTTACCAATGGATGAGTGGAAAGAAAGCCTTACCGATGCCATTATCAGGACCCAATGCCACCTATAATGCAAAAGTATTGGCGTGGATAGAGCAAGGCGCTTTAAATAATTAAAATTCAGTATCATGAAAAAAATAAACCAATTCATAAAACACCGGGGCGCAGGCTTGCTTATGGCTATGTTAGCCATAACGGTTTCAGTTGCCATGGCACAAACCACGAAGGAGGATACCGTTTTAACCTTCTCTATTCATAGCCGTCCGCTACAGCGTGCAGGAAATACTTTTGAGAGCATATGGCTTATTGATAATCAAACCACCCATGTTCCACTACGTAAAACCTTTGAGTTTGATATTCAACACCGTTTTGGTACTGTGCTGAATGGCTACGATGATCTCTTCGGGCTTTATGCACCATCCAACATCCGAATAGGATTTGGCTATACACCCATCAATAATCTGATGGTTAGTGCCGGGTTCACGAAATTCAATCTGCTTTGGGATTTCACGGCCAAGTATGCCATCCTTAAAGAAAACGGAAAAAACCCATTTCCTATAGGGTTAACCTACCTCGTTAATATGGCCATTGATACCCGATCTTCAACAAACTTTATTAACAATACAGATCGCTTAAGTTATTTTAATCAACTAATGGTATCTAAAAAGTTATCCCGCGACTTTTCAGCGCAAGGGTCTATCAATTTATCTCATATGAATGCCGTTGAAGGGTATATTAATTCAGAAGGACAAGTAGATGGTAAAATGAAAAATGATCATCTTTCATTCAGTGTACTGGGCAGATATAAAATTTCAGACGCCCTGGCATTTATTGGAAATTATGACCAGCCCATTACCCAGCACCCCACAAATAATCCAAACCCAAATATCAGTTTGGGTATAGAATTGGCAACTCCACTTCATGCATTCCAGGTGTTTATGGGAAACTATCAGTGGATTGTTCCTCAGTACAGCAACTTCTATAATCAGAATAATTTTAAAGATGGCGCGTTCCTGATCGGGTTTAACATCACCCGTCTGCTGGATGTTCAGGAGGAAGATATGGGTGATATGATGTTTAAGAGAAAGCATAAGTAGAGAACAGGCTTTTAGGTCAACGTACTTTAAAGAAATGGAGCACGGGTCATCCCGGTGCTCCTTTTTTTGTTAGGGCACTTCAAAATCGATTTTTCGCTGAATTCTAAACCTGAAATAAATTTTTATTAAATTAGTATGCATGCAGAACATATTTTTTATACCTTCGGCAACGTTTGCAAAAGCATGAAGCGAGAAGAAACCATCGATTATAACATAAAAGCAGCCTGGCACAGCATCGCCCGCATGTACAATCAGCAGGCTGCGAAATACCAGGGCACCATGTCCATTGGCTTCGCTTTACTTAATATTCATTCAGAGGAAGGAACTCCGGCCACCAAAATCGGCCCGATGATGGGATTGGAAGCAAGAAGCTTAACTCGACTGCTTAAGTCGATGGAGGAAAAAGGATTGATCTTCCGCAAAGCGGATAAAGTGGACAAACGCTCCGTGCGGATTTTTCTAACCAAAGAAGGCAAGAAGCATAAAGAGAAATCAAAGGAAACGGTACTCCGTTTTAATGAAGTGGTGCGCGAAGAAATTCCGGCCAGTAAACTGAATGTCTTCTTTGAGGTAGTGCAGGAAATCAACCAGTTAATAGAACAGAATAAAATTTACGATAAAGTTTTACAATAACATCGCTGTTCGTTGGTGGCTAATCGTTCTTCGAAGGCCATCGACCAACAACTCATAACGAACAACTAACAACGATATGAACAGAACCATTCGCAAAGTAGCCGTATTAGGATCAGGTATTATGGGATCGCGTATTGCCTGCCACTTCGCCAACATAGGCGTAGAAGTTCTCCTGCTGGATATCGCACCGAAAGAATTAACGGACGATGAAAAGAAAAAGGGATTGGCGCTCGATCATCCTGCTGTGAAAAACCGCATTGTGAACAGCGCCTTCGATGCTACACTTAAATCAAATCCAGCATCGCTCTTCAGCAAAAAGTTTGCATCGCGCATTACGCTGGGCAACTTTACGGATGACATGTCGAAAATCAAAAATTATGACTGGACGATCGAAGTCGTTGTTGAAAATCTCGACATCAAGAAAAAAGTGTATGAAGAAGTAGAAAAATACAGAACACCAGGAACACTTATTACTTCCAACACTTCGGGTATTCCCATTCATTTAATGGCCGAAGGCCGAAGTGAAGATTTTCAAAAGCACTTTGCGGGAACACACTTCTTCAACCCACCACGCTATCTTAAATTATTGGAGATCATTCCTACTACCAAGACCGATCCGGAGATCACAAAATTCCTCATGCACTATGGCGATCTTTTCCTTGGCAAGACTACTGTGCTTTGCAAAGACACACCAGCTTTCATCGGTAACCGAGTTGGCATTTACGGTTTGCTGAAGGTGATCGACTCCATGCAAAAGTATGATCTGAATGTGGATGAAATTGATAAGCTAACAGGTCCGGTAATTGGAAGACCCAAGTCGGCAACTTTCAGAACTTCGGATGTGGTGGGATTAGATACACTCGTAAAAGTTTCGAACAACTTGTACGCTGGCTTAGTGAATGATGAGGGCCGTGAGATGTTTAAGCTGCCTGAACTGGTAACAAAACTCGAACAGAACAAATGGCTTGGAGACAAAACCGGCCAGGGATTTTATAAGAAGACCAAGAATGCAAAAGGAGAAACCGAAATCCTCACACTTGATCTAAAAACTTTGGAATATAAACCCAAGGCAAAAGCAAAATTTGCCACGCTTGAAACCACGAAGGGCATCGACAATCTGAAAGATCGTTTCAAAGTGTTGCTGGCCGGAAAAGATAAAGCCGGTGATTTCTATCGCGATTGTTTCTTTGGACTGTTTCAATATGTAAGCAATCGCATACCCGAAATCAGTGATGAACTTTTCAGAATTGATGATGCTGTTAGCGGAGGCTTTGGCTGGGAAATCGGACCATTTGAAACATGGGATGCCGTGGGCGTTGAAAAGATTATTCCGCTCATGGAAGCAGCTGGTTACAAACCTAATCAATGGGTGTATGACCTGCTCGCGGCTGGCAACAAATCATTCTACAAAGCAGAAGGGGGTCAGAAAAAGTATTATGACATTCCAACAAAGACCTACAAATCGATTTCAGGCAGAGAGAATTTCATCATCCTCGAAAACAAGAGTGAAAACATCATCTGGAAAAATGCCGATTCAAAAATCACTGACATCGGTGATGGCGTAATTAACTTCGCTTGGCATTCCAAAAGCTACACACTTGGCAGCGCGGTAATGGAAGGCATGAACAAAGCCATCGACTTGGCAGAAAAAGATTATCGCGGATTAGTCGTAGGTCATCAAGGTCCTGATTTTTCACTCGGAGCAAACCTTGGATTGGTATTCATGTATGCCATCGAACAGGACTATGATGAGATCGATTTCATGATCAAAGCATTCCAGCATTCGGTAATGCGCTTACGCTATTCATCAATTCCTGTCGTTGTTTGTCCGCAAGGCCGAACGTTGGGTGGGGGCTGCGAGATGACCATGCATGCTGATATCGCGCAAGCAGCTGCCGAAACGTATATCGGATTAGTAGAAGTTGGCGTGGGGCTAATCCCCGGTGGTGGTGGTACGAAAGAATTTACAAAACGTGTGAGCGATGCATTGCAAGAAGGCGATGTAGAATTGAACGCTCTGCAAAACGCGTTCATGACTATCGCCACAGCAAAAGTGGCAACGTCAGCAGAAGAAGCGCGTGAACTCGGCATCTTGAAAAAACTCGATCGTGTTTCGATGAACAAAGACAGGCAACTGGCCGATGCAAAGAAAGCGGTGCTTGAATTATCCGAAGCAGGCTACACCATGCCACAGCAAGCCAGGAATATCAAAGTTCAAGGCCGCGCTGGTCAGGCACTTTTCCTTGCGGGATTGCAAGGCATGCTCATGGGAAGATACATTTCCGAGCACGATGCTAAAGTAGCCAAATGGATTGCCAACATCATGTGCGGAGGCGATCTCACCTCACCACAAGAAGTAACAGAACAATATTTATTAGACCTCGAGCGTGAAGCATTCTTGTCATTGACAGGGGAGAAGAAAACGCTGGAGAGAATTCAGGCGATATTGACGGGGGGAAAACCTTTGAGGAATTAGTCTTAAGTAGTTAGTCTTTAGTCCTTAGTTCAACAAACTAAAGTAGATGAATAATTATAAAGAACTAAAAGTTTGGCAAAAGTCGGTTGACTTAGCCGTTAAGATTTATGATATCACTAAGAACTTTCCAAGAGAGGAGTTGTACGGACTAACATCTCAAATAAGAAGGAGTGCCATTTCAATTTCATCCAACATTGCAGAAGGAGCCGGGAGGAATTCAAAAAAGGATTTCAATAATTTTTTAGGAATATCTAATGGATCCTCTTGTGAATTAGCTACTCAACTAGTCATTGCTCAACGAATAAATTTAATTGATCAGCTTGTTTTGGGATCACTTCATCAGGAAATAGATGAGATTCAAAAAATGAACTGGTCACTGAAACGATCATTAAAACTAACTCAAGACTAACGACTAAATACTCAAGACTATGGACTCATATATAGTAGCCGGTTTCCGCACAGGAGTTGGAAAAGCAAAAAAGGGTGGCTTTCGTTTTACACGCCCCGATGATCTTGCTGCCGAGGTGATCAAACATCTCGTCAAGTCAATTCCCGGACTGGAAAATAAAATGGTGGATGATCTTATTGTGGGCAATGCTGTGCCGGAAGCAGAACAAGGCATGCAGATGGGTCGCATGATTTCACTGCTCGCATTGGGCATTGATACACCTGGCATGATTGTGAATCGCTATTGCGGATCAGGAGTGGAGACGATCGCTATCGCGAGTCATAGGATACAAGCCGGTCAGGCAGATATCATTATTGCAGGCGGAACAGAGTCCATGTCACTGGTGCCTACCATGGGATTTCGCACCGCGTTGAATTATGAAATAGCAAAAAACCATCCCACGTATTATACGAGCATGGGCTTGACTGCGGAAGAAGTTTCCAAACAATTCAAAATCACACGCGAAGAACAAGATCAGTTTTCGTATGAATCGCATATGAAAGCTGCGGCTGCATGGAAAGACGGAAAATTCAAAGACGAAGTAGTTCCCATCACGGTGAAAGAAACGTATGTAGATGAGAACATGAAAAAGAAAACCCGTGAGTTTGTCATGGCAACGGATGAGGGCATTCGCACAGACACCACCGTTGAAGGTCTTTCAAAATTGAGACCCGTATTTGCTGTTGGCGGATCTGTTACAGCAGGGAACTCTTCACAAACATCAGATGGTGCAGCCTTCGTTGCCGTGATGAGCGAACGTATGGTGAAGCAACTTAATCTAAAACCAATCGCGCGCATGGTAAGTTATGCAACCGCTGGCGTTGACCCACGCATCATGGGCATTGGCCCGGTAGCAGCCATTCCAAAAGCATTGAAGATTGCAGGCTTGAAATTGGATGATATTGATTTGATCGAATTAAATGAAGCCTTCGCAGCCCAATCATTAGCTGTTGTTAAAGAACTGGGTATCGATCGCAAAAAATTGAATGTGAATGGAGGCGCCATCGCAGTGGGTCACCCACTCGGTTCATCGGGAGCGCGTTTATCTGTACAGTTATTTAATGAACTACGCAGACAAAATAAAAAATACGGAATGGTCACCGCGTGTGTTGGTGGAGGACAGGGAGTGGCAGGGATTTATGAACTATTGAGTTAGACGAAAGACAGTAGACATAAGTATCAAGACACAAGACTAAGAGTGCTCCATATGTCTTACTACTTATGTCTTGATACTTGCGTCTTATGTCTTGATACTTGGTACTTGGTACTAGAATATGCATAATTTCAAAGAGTTAAAAGTTTGGCAGTTATTTAGAAATCTTGTCAAGGAGATTTATGAGGTAACGTCTGACTTTCCATCTTCCGAAAAATATGGATTGGTATCTCAATTAAGACGTTGTACAGTCTCAGTCCCTACGAATATCGCAGAAGGTTCAGGCAGAAATACGGATAAAGATTTTGCGCATTTTCTTAACATCAGTCTCGGTTCAGCGTACGAATTGGAAACGCTGCTGATTTTAAGTTTTGATGTTAATCTTATCAATGAAGATCAGTTGAATAAATTCTCAATAAAGATAACGAAAATTCAAAAAAAGACTTTTGGCTTAATAAAGACGTTGCGCCAGGAGTCTAGTGTCTAACGTCTTGATACTTACGTCAACAATGAAACTATGAGCACAATAGAACAAACAAAACAAGCAATCAAAGGAGGCGAGTTCCTCATTCGTGAAACAGAAGCACATGAGATCTTTATTCCGGAAGAGTGGAGTGAAGAGCAGAAGATGATCGCACAAACGTGTCGTGATTTTATTGCTCAGGAGATTAGTCCGCGATTGGATGAAATTGATTCGATGAAGGACCCTAAGCTAATGCCATCATTATTGGATAAGGCTGGTGCATTAGGATTGTTGGGAACATCGGTTCCTGAAAGTCTTGGCGGATTTGGAATGTCATTCAACACGACCATGCTCGTGGCAGAGGCGTTGGGCGCGAGTTATTCTTTTGCTGTCGCCTATGGAGCACATACCGGAATTGGTACGCTTCCAATTTTATATTATGGCACTGAAGAACAAAAGAATAAATATGTTCCGAAGCTGGCAACTGGTGAGTGGAAGGCATCGTATTGTTTAACAGAACCCGATTCAGGTTCTGATGCAAATAGCGGCAAGACCAAAGCAACGCTTAGCGCGGATGGCAAACACTACATCATCAACGGCCAGAAGATGTGGATCACCAATGGGGGCTTTGCGGATGTGTTTATTGTTTTTGCAAAAATTGATAATGACAAAAATCTTACGGCTTTTATTGTAGAAAAATCTTTCGGTGGAATCACCATGAATGAAGAAGAGCGCAAGATGGGTATCAAAGGATCTTCTACGCGTCAGATATTTTTCAACGATTGCAAAGTGCCTGTAGAAAACATGCTTTCAGAAAGAGAGAACGGTTTCAAGATTGCCGTGAACGTGTTGAACATCGGCCGTATTAAATTAGGATCAGGCGCAGTGGGTGGATGTAAGGCTACGATTTCCACCGCAGTGAATTATGCGAAGGAGCGTAAGCAGTTCGGAACTTCGATTGCCAACTTCGGTGCGATCAAACACAAGATTGCCGAAATGACTACGAAAGTATTTGCATCCGAATCAGCACATTATCGCGCAGGACAAAATATTGATGATGCGTATGATGTGTTAGTGGCCGGAGGCATGGAGCCGGGCAAAGCACGATTAAAATCACTCGAAGAATATGCCATCGAATGTGCCATCCTAAAAGTACATGGCTCAGAAGTATTGGATTATGTAGTGGATGAAGGCGTGCAGATTTATGGTGGCATGGGCTACTCAGCAGAAGGCCCGATGGACCGTGCTTATCGTGATGCACGCATCAACCGGATATTTGAAGGCACGAACGAAATCAACCGCATCCTTACCATCGACATGCTGATGAAGCGTGCGATGAAAGGAACATTGGATCTGATGAATCCTGCGATGGCTATTCAAAAGGAACTCATGGCCATTCCTGATTTCGGAGCAAGCGATGATACTGCATTATTCGCAAAGGAAAAGAAGGCATTGCGTAATTTGAAAAAAGCAGGTCTCATGGTTTCCGGTGCAGCGGTACAAAAGTTTATGATGAAACTTTCTGATGAACAGGAGGTGCTCATGAACCTGGCCGATATGCTCATTGAAGGATACGTTGCCGAGTCAACTATTCTACGCGTAGAAAAAATGATCAGCATCCGTGGCGAGAAGGCTTGTGAGATTGAAAAGGAAATGGCAATCATTTATTTGCATCATGCTATCGACAAAGCAGCATCCGCAGCGAAGGAAGCGATTTACGCTTTCGCGGAAGGTGATGAATTGCGTTTCATGATGTTGGGATTGAAGCGCTTTACTAAAATAGATGCGTATAATTTGAAAGAAGCCAGACGTAAAGTGGCAGATCATGTGATTGCAAAGGGAGAATATCCTTTTTAGTATCAGAAAATAGAATCTAGACAATCGCGGCCTGTTTCGCCACAGACCACAAAAAAGCCCGGAAGTGATTCTGGGTTTTTGCTTTTGGAATGGCCCCAACAATTCGCCAGAGTCTTTGTTCTGTTATAAATACCTTCCATTAGTCTATTTTTATGCTTTAAATGAGTTGGCAAACTATCCTATGAACAAATCCAAGAAGTCGAGCAGGTCGCTGAAGCCGTTAGTCTATGAAACCGATGTAGCTCTGATCGGGGCCGGAATTATGAGTGCTACACTGGCTGTGATTTTAAAAGAACTTGATCCGCATCTCACCATCCAAATTTTTGAACGACTCGATGAAGCAGGCATGGAAAGCTCAGACGCCTGGAACAATGCCGGCACAGGGCACGCTGCTTTTTGCGAGTTAAACTATACTCCAGAAAAACCGGATGGTTCAATAGACATCGGCAAGGCGGTGAAAATCTGCGAAGCATTTGAAGTATCGAAAGAGTTTTGGTCCTTTCTTGTTGAGAAAGGTTATATAGACAGTCCTGCTTCATTTATATATAAAGTGCCGCACATGAGTTTTGTGTGGGGAGAAAATAATGTAGCGTATTTAAAGAGGCGGTTTCAGTTATTGAAGGCAAATCCGCTTTTCAGTGACATGATTTATTCAGAAGATCCAAAACGGATTGAAGAGTGGGCTCCACTGATTATGAAGGAGCGCAATCCGGGTCAGCCCATTGCCGCTACCCGTAGTGAATATGGCACGGATGTTAATTTCGGGGCACTGACAAGATCGATCTTCAAGAAGCTGGAAAAGATGCCGGGTGTTACGATGCACTATAATTCAGAAACACTCGATATTGATCCGCATAGTAAAGGAGGATGGAAAGTTATTGTTCGAAATCTATTGCATGAGCAAAAAGAAAATTGTCGCGCCCGATTTGTTTTTTTAGGAGCAGGCGGAGCAACACTTAGCTTGCTAAAGAAAGCCGAGATAAAAGAGCGTGATGGTTACGGTGGCTTTCCGGTCAGTGGTTTGTGGTTGAAGTGCAAGAATGAAGAACTTATTAAACAGCATCATGCAAAGGTGTATGGCAAAGCCAGTGTAGGCGCTCCCCCCATGTCGGTGCCGCACGTGGACACGCGTATGATTGATGGAAAGAAAGAATTGCTCTTTGGTCCGTTTGCCGGATTCTCCACCAAATTTTTGAAAGGAGGTTCGCATTTTGACTTGGCCAAATCAATCACCTTCGATAATATCAAGCCGATGATTTCGGCAGGATTGCGAAATGTTCCACTTACTAAATATCTGATTGAACAAGTACGCCTCACCCATGCCGATCGCGTGGAGGCATTGCGTGAATATGTTCCTTTTGCAAAGCTTGAAGATTGGGAATTGAAAGATGCTGGCCAGCGTGTGCAAGTAATTAAAAAACATGAAGAGCAAGGCGGTGTGTTAGAGTTTGGCACGGAAGCCGTAGTAGCATCCGATGGAAGTGTTGCTGCATTGTTAGGAGCATCACCTGGAGCATCAACAGCAGCAGCGATCATGTTTGGCATACTTCCAAAGTGCTTTAAAGAGGAAAGTAAATTGCCTGAGTGGCAAAATAAATTGAAAGAGATGGCGCCTTCATTTGGGTTATCGCTTTCGAATGATGAGGCTAAGCTGAAGCAATCGCGTGAGAGGACGGCAAGGATTTTAGGTCTTTAATCTCCAACTAAAGAATTTAAACTTATCCATGGGTCTGTGTCTTCACGTGCGGACACGAACCATGGCTGAGGGGGTTTTGCATTGCAAGTTTCATTTCAAACGTTAATCTTATGGTCAATCAAAAATGTATCACAATTCCTTTATTGAATATCAATTAATCACTTCCAAATCC
>Ga0163149_10005506_pt1 | contig 13344 bp, 5 predicted proteins | sample OliLakLV19MP5G1_FD_148604 | JGI IMG/M metagenome (GOLD analysis project Ga0163149, IMG submission 148604) | Freshwater microbial mat bacterial communities from Lake Vanda, McMurdo Dry Valleys, Antarctica - Oligotrophic Lake LV.19.MP5.G1 | ecosystem: Environmental > Aquatic > Freshwater > Lake >...
TTCCTTATTAAACTGCAAACAGGTTCTATAGATAGAAGGCATTTGTCAGCGTTGCTGTTTACCTTTCTCTAAAATGACAATTTATCAGAAAAAGTTTTAGACATACATCATTTGGTGGATTGAGCTAACAGCGTTGATTAAAATTTCAGCCGCTCTATCAACTTCTTCATCCGTTGTAAATTTGCCGATACCAATCCGTAGCGCACCCTCAATTACAGATCCAGGAAGCTTTAGGGCTTGCAGGACATGGGAGGGAGCTTCTACACCAGATGAGCAGGCTGAACCAGTAGAAATGGCGAGTTGATGGCGAATTCTGGCAATCACGGCGCTGTTAGGAACACTAGGAATCGAAACATGAAGATTTCCTGCTAGACGGTTTTCCTGATCACCATTCACGATGAGATCGGATTGCTCAGATAATCGAGCTTGAAGCCTGTCTCTCTTAAGGGCGATCGTCTGCCCATCGGCTCCCATTTCCAACGATCGCAACCGACAGGCTTCCCCCAACCCGACGATGCCTGGGACATTGAGCGTGCCCGATCGCATTCCCTGCTGATGTCCGCCGCCAAATATGAGGGGTTCCAGATGGTAGCCTCTGCGAACGGCTAATGCCCCAACCCCTTTGGGGCCATAGAGCTTGTGGGCAGAAATCGCCAGATAAGTGATGCCCCAATCTTCAAACTGGATTGGGATCTTACCAACTGCCTGAGAGCCATCACAAAGAAAGGGAACGTCATAGCGTTGGGCGATTTGGGCGATCGTCTCGATCGGATAGATGTTGCCGATTTCATTGTTAGCTGCCATGACGCAGAGTAGAGACAGACCCTCAGCACAAACTCGTTCTAAATGATTAAGGTCAAGTCTGCCCTTTGAATCTACCTGCAAGAAAATCAGTTCTGCCCGCCCTCGTTTTTCCACGGCCTGGCAAGTATCGAGAACGGCTTTATGTTCGAGGGGTAGCAGAGCGATGCGATGAAGCTCTTGAGAATTGAAAGGAAAACTGCCTTGAATTGCCAGGTTAATGCTCTCAGTAGCACCAGATGTCCAAATGATTTCTCTAGGTGAAGCTCCAATCAAGGCAGCAACGTGTTTAGCAGCGTGTTTGACGGCGGCTTCGGCTCGATCGCCCCACTCGTGATCGGTGCTGCTGGCATTGCCAAACTCTTCGGTCATGTAGTGGTAGATGCGATCGGCTACTCGGCGATCGATTGGAGTAGTGGCATGGTAATCGAGGTAAATTGGCTGAGTTGATGAAATCACTTTGCCTCTGCGTAGATTTCTCGCCCGAATTGCTTGAATTCGTCGTCCAAATAATATAGTGAATTCCGAATTGCTTGGCGCAATTTACGGGCTGGATCTAAGCAATCTCGTTGAAAGTCCATCAGAGTCAACTCTAGATGGGGATAGAGAATTTTGAGAAACCCTGCGGATGATTTGAGAATGGCGTTTTGATCCCGGACTGTAGCGCTTTTGTCAAATTTGATGTGTTGTTGTACGTAAGAAGAAAATCGATTGTCTTGGCGCAGTGAAAGCAGGGCTTCACCAAAGAAATCCATTTTTAGTCCAACCTGGGACGCTGCCATTTCTCGCTGAAATTTAGGGATTTTCCAACCGGGAATAATCCCGGCAAATCGGTCAAGAAAAGCAGTTTCTGCAAAAAAACTGGGCAAATCTGCAACTAAATAGTCCTCATTACGAGGGTGCAAATATTCATCTAGATCAATATTTGCCAACATGACTAGAGAACAATCACTGGACACATCTTGAAAGCCCGATCGGTTATAGCGACCACTGGCTAAATAGTTTTTGAGGGGGCCAACGACTTCATCAGGATTATCAAAACTCAGGCTCTGCACTTCGTCTAGAACAACAACATCATGGCGACCTAGCAGCCCAACTTCCTTAGTTCTGCCATTAATGAAAAGTTGGGCTGGCGTGACTTTTCCACCACTGACCAGGGCAACTTTGCTGCTGATATTCTCAAATACAAAGCTCTTGCCTGTGCCTTTGGGAGCAAGCTCCATGATGTGAAAGTTGGATTCTACTAAGGGAAGTAGCCGAGCAAGTACCCAAGTTTTTGCCTCAGTCGTATAGCTGGGATGGTCAGGATTGAACCCGATCGAGCAACAAAGTAAATCCCGCCATTGATCAGTCGTGAACTTTGCCCGACACTCTCCATAACTTTGCAGATCAACTCTTGAACATTGAAACGGATCGAAATCTATGACTTCAACCTTGCCATCTGGCTGCATTGCAAGGCTAATTTTCCCCCAAACTCCTTGACGGAGCAGCATCTTATTTTGCTCAATCAAATTGAGTGGAATGGCACAGTCTGATAGGTTGAGAACTGGAATTCGGGCAAAGGGATCAGGAATTTCACCCGACCCTGGCTCTAACTTGACTCGTACCTGCATGAGTGCAATTAATTTACGAACCTCGCCCTGGGTTAAGTCAAAAATGATTTCGTTGCGATCGTCCTTTCGTGGGAAGGCTTTTTTCACGAAGGTGTTAACTTTTTCTAGCTCAATAGAAGTCAGTATCCCTGAACCCGGCACGATTTTATCTAGGAGCCATTCAGCGACAAAACTAGGCACTCCGATCGCCGTCAAGCCACTGGACGGCAATCGAGTTTTATCGATACTGAGATTACCAAAAACTTCTTGAACCAAAGCGTTGTTATAGGAAATCATCAATATCCAATCCACTGCTGAACAATTGCTTCACGGTCAATAGAGATGACGAATCTAAACTAGCAGTACCCGCTTCAATATCAGCGAACCGAAACCTGAGTTCTCCAGTTAAGGCTGCGTGCTTGCCCTCATGGTTAGGAGGAAGTTCTGGGTAATGGGATGGAATCTGAATTGTGATTTTCTGTTTTGCTGGAATTTCAATGTTCAAAGGATAGCCAGTTTTTAATGTAGTCAGTTCGTTAATGTATAAACAGGGTTGAGTTAAAGGTACTGCGTTTAAGTTCTCGATCGTCAGGGTCAGTTCTCCGCTTTGTCCAGCATCTCCTTCACCCTGACAGGTAACTTGAACTGGAAGACGGGAGGTAAATGAACGCAGTACCGATACGCCAACGACGACTTCCTCTGGAAAAAGTCCGCCGTGAGAACCAATGATTTCATTCTTCTCAGTGTAACTAAAGGCGTTTAGACAAGCTGCACCGCGCACAATACTGAGGTCATGGGGCAACCCATACCGCTCTGCTTCTAAGACGACAAAGCGTGAGTCATCGGTTTTGCCGATCGCCATTCGACCTTTTAGCTCCAGTCCTTCCGGGCAATTAGATAAATGTTCTGCTTCTCCGATCATTTGACCATGGTCGCTGGCGATGACAATCTTGAGACGCTCAGGGTTAGGATGCTGATTCACACAGTATTCAATATCTCTAGCAATTCCCTCCAAAACGTGGGGACGCTGAACTTGATAGAGATTCTCCCAGTCTTGTTCGGTGTGGTACAAGTGGTCAAATTTATCTGTGTCCCAACAGTAAAGCTGATAAGCATTCCCTTTCAGATCTCGATGAAGAGTCCCTTTTTTATAGTCCCAATCGGTATACCGTTTTCCGGTGCCCATCATCGGAAAGCCCTTACCCGCATCAGGCACCCAAGTAGGGTGACTAGGGGGAAGTTGAGTATAAAGGCTCCACTTTGCATACTCAGTTTTTGTAGGTAGGATGCTGATTCTAGGCTGGATGTCAAGCTCAAGGGAGAGTTTGTTGTTTTGGGTCAAACGTCTTAGAAGTTCTTGATGATCAAGCCATCCTAAGCCATCTACGACGACCCAGAGAACAGGGTTTTTCTGGCAGAGATCTTGAACAAGGGATGCCACGCTATCGTTTAGAACAGAGCTAATAAATTTAAGCTCTGGGTAGTGCTTGAGTATCCAATTTACAAAAGAATCGCCTAGGCGATCGCTAACCCTAGGTCGCGTTGTAGAGGGGTTGATCGCAGCATCCCAAAGACGAAAGGGCAGGTATTGCTTAGTGACCCATTGCATTGCATTGTTAGGACTTGCCTCTAGATCGAGAGGTTCAGGCTGGGGCTGCGGTTGCAACCTGTCTAAATCGCGAAGCTCTTGATAGTTTAGGTAAGAAGAGATTTTTCGTCTTCTCTCTCTAGTGATCCAACTAGGACGAGTCTTCAAAATTGTGTAGGCAACAGAGGCAATTTTCTCCATGCCAGACTGCTGATTGGGAGATAATTCGTCCATCGCTTTGCCTTCGTTACGAAGAAGTTGGCACTCCCAAAAAGATTGGAATTCGTTAGCGAGAACGTGAGGAATGGGCAATGGGTAGCGACCCAGTGCTTTAACCTTAGTTGAGGGCTTAATGATTCCTGTCCATTGCCGGAGAAGTTGTAGTTTGTCTTTTGTTTGATAATAATTTGCTAGCTCTGGAGCATTTTCTATCATCTGGTTTTGCCAAACTCGCTCCAGGGGAATATAGTCATCTGGAACTTGAACAGAGAGCCATTGAGCTAGGTGGTGAATTGAAGGTGACTCAAGCCACACTGATCGTGATGAGTCAGTACCCATGCGATCGCCTTCCACTAAGTCTGCCAATAAGTGGGCAATGGGATTGTCTGGAGGATAAATATCGATCGCCGTAGCTAGTTGAAGAATTTGCGGTTCAGTCCATTCTGTTGGAATTGGAACGGAGCCAAATAAAAATTGCAGTCGAGTACGAGGATTTTGTTTCTCTTCTAAGATGGCATCTAATTTATTCCAAACCCGCAGCCATTCACGCGTCCAATCACAGAGACGATTAGCCTGTAAGCCTCTGCCTGTCACCCAGTAAAGCCCATCTGACTTAAAGAAGCGCTTTATCCACTCCACTTCGGTTCTAATTTCAATGTATCCAGCAGGAGGTGAATATAGCCCAGTCGGATCGAGGACAACTGATTGACCAGGCGATTTGTCTCGATCAGGCGAAGACTGAGCTGGAGGATCTGGAGGCAGGCGATCGAACAGAGTTGTTTGAACGGTACTTTCTGCTGCGATCGGCTTCCACACAGAACCCACCGAAGTATAACTACTCGTTTCCGTCAGAGGAGCAAGTTGGGACTTTGAATCCTCAAGCTGTTCTAGAGCAATAACTTCTGCGGGTTGAGCTACTGGTGATACAGGGGCGATTAGTATTACTGGCTCAACTTCCTCAACTGCTTCAGGCTTCCGCAGACTGCTAAGAGCCGCGATCGCCTCTAGCAACTCTACTGCGGTTGTGAAGCGATCGCGGCTTTTGGGTGCGATCGATTTCAGAAGCACCTGCACTAATTCATCGCTCAACTCCTCCACATCCTGAACTTCATTGGGGTTTCTAGGAAGTTTTCCTAAAGGCGGGCTTGCTTCTTCAAATGGATACCAGCCTGTCACACATTCGTAAAAGGTGATTCCTAGAGCGTAAAGATCCCGATCAATCTTCTCGGCTGTCGTTGGATTAAGCCTTGTGTTGAAATCTGGGGGTAAATATCTTCGGGTTCCAGCACTAACAGTCACTTCATCATGATCAGAAACCGCAATATTGAAGTCAATAATCCGAATACCCTGTTCAGTCAGCAGCAAGTTAGAAGGCTTAATATCCTGATGATAAACACCAAACTGGTGCAAATGCGCCAAGCCGATCGCGGTCTGTCGGGCAATCTGAACCGCTACTTCTAAAGTGAGAGGATTTGATGCTAAACAATGTTCAACATCTTTCCCATTGACATATTCAAAGATAATAAAGGGCGTGTCGTCTTTTAGATGACCCGCAAAGATCACCTTGACGATCTGAGGATGTTCTGGGACTTGCAGAAGCGTGGCGTACTCCTGCTGAACTCGCTCATAAACAGAACGTCGATCGCGCGTGACTAACTTCAGAACTCGCTCAACTTTTCCTAAACTGTCAAAGACTTTGTAAGCAACTGCAAAGCTGCCAGGATGCCCCAGCCGCTCGATCACTCTGTAGCGATCGTCGATCGGTGTGTTGACGGGTAAGTTTGCTAAATCTACCGTTTGTAGGGTGGCTAAGGTGATCCACTCTTGCAGAGCGGCATCTGCACTAGAAAAGCGATCGTCGGGTTTAAAGGCGCAGAGTTTTTGCAGCCAGGAGTCAATGCCATTGGAAAGGTCAGGCTGTAGGGTAGAAGGCTTAATTGGGAAAAAAGCGGCGCGATCGCAGATTTGCTCTGCGCTTTCAAAAGCTGGTTGACCCGTCAACAGTTCATAGAACACTAGTCCTGTTGAAAAAAGGTCAGATTTCGCACTTGCCATTGCAGGGTTACGGTAGCATTCTGTTGCCTGATAGACCGCATCATTTTCCAGGTCATCTACTGGAATATCATGGGCGATCGTGCCAGCGCGATCGATCACACGAGCATAGTCAAATCCAATTAGACGAATCTGCCCATCAATTCCGACAAAGATGTTATCAGGAGTCAAGTTGCGATGAATCACACCATGTTTATGAGCATGGTCAAGAGCAATCAAAACTTGCTCAATGTATCCAAATTTTTGATTGAGCAATACAGGTTGTTTTTTGATGTGTTGCCGCAGTGTTTGCCCAGGAATATCTTCGGTTACGAGGATAAAGCAATCCCCATCTTCAGCCTCAAAAAATTCCTGTACGCTCAGAATGTTGGGATGCTTAGGAACTTGGTAAATCGACTTGAAGGCGTTACTGATTAATTTCTTTTCAGTTTCGCGATCGGCTTTAGATTGATATGGGTCAGCGCGGTAGACTCGTAGGCGAGCTGTACAACCGCTTTCTCCCATCAGTAGGTGCTTGGCGCGGTATTCGGTGTAGCGATCAGTGCGACCGAGTTCTTCCTCAACCTGCCAGTCTCGATAGCGGGGTGGAGAGCTTTTAGGACGGGCTTTGCCCTGAAGCGATCGCTTAATATCTGGGAAGAAAGCACGAATATCGGTGAGGCGATAATCTGGAATCCTGTCACAGCTTTGAAAGTAGGTGATGCATCGTTCATCACAGTAGGTAATGTGGTCGCTATCTCTGCCATCGCGATCAATAATTATTACATCTTCGGCAATCATTAGTGTCACAGCCTGGACATGCACTTTACCCAGGTCAGAGTTTAAACGATTGGAGTCTTTGAACATCGTATTCAGGACTTTAGCAATATTTCTCAGCTTGGCGACCGGAGAACCGTAAGCCTGCCGATTTTCTGGATACCAACGTGAGCCAATTACCTCAATTTGACCATGAGTTCCTTTAACGTCAACTACAAAAACGCATTGAGGCGCAAGGATAACCAAATCCACCTCAAAGGTTTCCTTATTTTGTTTAATTTCCAGGTTATGGAAAATTTCAAAGGTATCGGGCAAACGACGTAAATAGTAGATAGCATCGCGCTCGCCATCATTAGCAGGTTGTCCGAAGGGCGTGACTTTAGCCATTAAATTCCTCCGTTGGCTCTGATAAATATACTTCTAACTGACGGTGTAAACTAACTCGTTGAGCGCGCGGAAGCTGCTGAAATAAACTTTTGATCTGATTCTCTCGATCTTTGGCAATTTCTGTTTCACACTGGCGCTCAATATCTTTCAAGAAATCTTGCTGGACGGTGCTCAACTTCTCAATATATTGAGATTGATCACGTTGCAGCCTGGTCAGCAGTTTATTCGCAAGTTTGTTTTTATCTGTATCATCAGTTGAGTTTTGAAGTTCTGTCGCCTGAGTCTCTAGTGCCTTTAGCCATTTCTCTGCATCGCCCTGCTGACGTTGCACTAGACGCGCTTCAGTTTGCTTTGCCGCTGCCAAGATTGAGTCAAAGTGCTCTTGGAGAAAGGGATCTAGAACATCGATATTTTCTTGCCACTGAACCAGTTTTTCTAACTGCGATTGACAAGCCTCAAGGGTTTTAGTGCTCTCTGTCTCAGAGATTTGAAGCAGCTCAATCAAACGTCGAATGTTGGTACGGATGGTTTCGTAGCGATCGCTTGCCCCAGCCTGAGCATAGCGAGCTGCTTGTCTGAGCAACTCCTCCTCCAATTTCTGAGCTTCTTTGGCGATCGCCAAATGTTTTGAGCGATGTTCAAAATCGTCTAGCTCCTGAGTATACGTTTGGATCTTGTGTTGTAAGGTGGCTTCTATATCGGCGAGCTTTTGCTGGAATCGATCGCGGTAGTGCAAGGTGTTTTTTTCACTGTGAACGATCGCTAATGCCTCGTGACAACTGGCGATCGATGCACTCTGCTGGCTGTGAGTTTCTAAGGTTTGCAGTTTCTCAAAATCGTCCCTTAGCGGCTGAAACTGCTGCTGAAGCGATTGATAAGCAGGATACTCTGATGAATCCTTGAAGACGAATTCTAGGCGGGCGTGTTCGTTTTGAACTTGCTCTAAATCCTTGAGAAGGACGATGGAATTGAGGCGATCGCGCAACTCTTGCAAGCTTCTGCTGTGGGTAGCAATTCTGTCTTGAAGCGTGTGTGCAATTTGCTCAAGTTCTGAGGCAAGGGGTTCTGCTTCATAAAGTCTAGATTGACGGGTTTGAATCTCTTTTACGCCCTCTTCTAAAAACTGAATCGTATTTGTTTTGGGCAGTTTATATTTATTGCGGATGAATCGAATAATTTTCTCGTCGTCCGACTTCCTCTGTTGTTCTTGCTGTATTGTTTGTAGCTCTGTATGGCGAACCTCTAGAATCTGGAGTGCCCGCTCAAGATCAGCTTTCACATCATCAAAACTTTCGTGAGCAACAATAAATTCTAGAAGTTGCTGGAGACGGTTTTTCAGTCGCGTGTAATCTTCCAGTCGCCTCAGTTCAAGATTGTAAATTTTAGCAAAACCTTCTGCAATTAGTGCAGCTCGTCCTTTAGCTTTGAAGCCTTCGAGTTCTTGTTGATACTCTTCCAACGTGATCGAAGCATCGACAGAAGGAAGACTAATTCCTACCAGTTCTTGATAGCTTTGGAATCCTTCAGGCAACCTATTTGCAGCAACATCGCGGATGCGCTCTAGCTTGTGGTTTGCAGTGAAGAGAGTGGCTTTAATGGCTTTGATTGCCTCATCTTTATCACGACCACTGTCTAGCCCTTGTTTCAGGCGTTCTAGCAACTTAGTAATTTGCTGATTGCTTGATTCTTCGGTAAAGCGAAATCGCCGACCGTTGATTTCTCCAATCAGCGCGTGAATTTGATCAGAAAAGATTAAGCCTGCGGATTGCTCTTCCCAAATTTCTACTTGCTGAGTCAGTGCGGTTTGATCTCGATTCAGGTCAAGCAAGATTTGCTCATAGGCTTCGTCTTGCTGAACGGCTGGAGTCGCTTGGGCTAAAGCTTCGATTGCATTACAGGTTGAACGATAATCTTGTTGTGTGGGAGAGTTTCCTAAAGCGTTGTAGCGATTTTGAATACGAGACAGACAGTCTTGTACTTTTGCCGCTTCTTTGAGTTCTAGTAATCGGCGATCGGCAGTTTGGAGGGAATACTGTAAGGATTCCTTTAAGTGGGGAGGCAAGCTAGCGACCTGATTCATTTGAGCCAAAAGTCTCTGAATTTCGCTTTTGTAAGCGCCACAGGCTTCCTCTGTAGGCAAAACTTCCGATCGCTCACTTTGAACGTCCACCAGTTGTTCAATTTTCGCGCCTACAGCTTGTAGTACTTGGGCTTGGCGATCGCGCTGCTGCGAAGTCGGTTGGACAGAGATCATGTCGTCCCTAAGAACGATCGCAGGGGGTGCTAACAGTAGCTTGGGGTATACCTCTACTAACGAATCGAGGGGGGCAGCATCAGATAAACCTTCCGCCACTTCTACAGGATGGAACCACTCCTGAATCTGAGTAACGCCTGCATAGACCTGATCTCGGATTTTGGTAATTGTGCCAATTTCTGTTAGGTCGGGTTCACCCGCTTCTAAATAAGCTTGAACTGCCAAGAGATATTCCTCTGCTTGACTATAATTAATTGATGATTGAGGCAAGAGCGGAGGTGAAACTTTCTTGCGGCGGATTAGTTTGGCATTGCCGATAACAATCCATTTTTTGACAAACTCATCCGGCTTCTCTAGGATATTTGTCTCTGACCAGTCTTTCAACGACTTGGTTTCTACTGGAAGCGAGGCTGCGCCTCTTTTGCCAGCAGGAGGAATAATTGCATTTCCTTTTAGAGAAACCTCTTTGCGGTGGCAAGATAGCCATCCTACTAAAAGCATCGTGAAAGTATACTCGCTGTAGCCATAAGGTGGCTCGGAGAGCGCTTTCCAGATCTTTTGCAGCTCAATAGTTTTCTCTGATTGTTCACCCAAGTCAGCCATATTAGAAATCAAATCCCATGCCGCTTTGAGACGCTCGTTTTCGGGTTCTTGAGCAGTATATTTGCGAGAAGTTTTCTTCAGCAGCTTCCAGCGACTAACAAACAAGGTATCTACAAAGCTATAGGTGTTGTCGGGTAGGGGAGTGGTGAGGTTTTCTGCTAACAATTGTCGGGAGACAAACCCCACAACTTTACGACCTGTACCGTGGTCTGAACGGAGCTTGTCGATGCCGTCGATAGGTGGGACAAACGGATATAGATTTTCTAATAGAACGCTGATCACTCGTTGGGGCTTTTCTCGTTCAGCCGGAGGAATTTTCTCTACTCCAAAACAATGATAGGTGCAATCTTTTAAGAGGTTTTCAGACTGGGTATTTGCCTGGTCTTGCCAACGCTTTAATATATCTTCATAGGCTTGTCCCAAAATTCGGCGTTTAGATACGTCTTCGTTTTTTAGGGTTTGAATTTTCAGCAAGACGGTAGCGAGTTCGCCTGTTTCGTCGGAGGGGATGGCGACCGCAATGCGATCGCGAACGGGAGACTTTGCCAGAAGCCCATCGACCTGTCGCCGAAAATCTTGCAAATCTGCCTGATGTTCCGCTACAACATACGCCAAGATGCCGCGCTCAGTGAGCCTCAAGGTTGAATCATGGGTTAAGACTCTGGTAAAGTCATCAATCGTGTAAACCTTGTACTCAAACTGCCAATCATCTAAAACCAGTTTATTAGTATCAACAAAATGCTTGGCGACTAGGACTTTACTGCCCAGTAATTTATCAATATCGCGATTCCAGGCAGCAACAACCTTATCGACTGATGCAATGAGCTTTCTTTCTCTAATTTTGTCTTCAATCTCTTTCTCAATGCCGTTGGGTGCAATTCCCGCCCAGAAGCGATATAGCTTCACTTCTGGTTTGTGGTAAATGACATCACGCTTGATTAATTTTTCGAGGGCTGCTTTGACTTCCAGCATCGATAACCCGGTCAGGGTTGCCAAAACTTCTTCGTGCGATTCGTGCACGCCTTTGGTTAGCTTGCCACCGCTGGCATGGTAGAGAAATAGCGCTTTTAGGACAGGTAACTCGTGCGGGTCATCTGAGCCAGCGACAGCGATCGCGGCTTCTTGATACTTGATGTAGCTTGAGTCTTCGGCAAAGTTTTCGAGAAAATTGTCAATTAAGGCGATTGGGTAAATGAAGTTGAGTTTGCTGTCGGCTTGTCCACACGTCAACGGTTGATTTTGAATAAATTCTTTAACTTCCTTCTTGATAAACTGTAGAGCCGTTCGATCGACCGTGAAGGCGAGGTTGCAGAGTAGGTAAGCAGTCAGGGGGTGGAGCGGAAAGCAACCGATCGTCAAAACTTGGTGAAACTTGTCCCGAGTCCATCCTTTCTGCTTGTAGCTGGTGATCCGTTTTTCGTAGGCATTGTTTGTTTCGGCAAGTAGGGTGTTGTTCCAGGTTTTCCAAAACGATTCCCACTCTGGCGTCTCTTTATCTTGGATCAGTAAGTTGTCTAGCACTAGTTCTAGGCTAGAAGCAACTTTTTGGTATGTGCTGCCTTTAGGAGCAAGGCGGGAAGTTAGTTTTTGATGGTTTTCACGCGCACCAATAGAAATGCTAACTCCAAGATATGGATCAACTTGAGTAAAGCTTAACAGGGCAATTTTGCCTTTATTGGTTTCGCAAATGCTGGTGATATTTTGTAAAGCTAATCCACCTGAGCCACTTGAGTCTCTTGCATAGTCTTGCAGGTAGGCGTTAAGTTCATCAAATAGAATGAGAATGCCCTGGAATCGAGGATTTTCACCTGAACAATGGGTTGTGATCAAATCATTGAGAATTCCCTCAACGTCTATATTGGCGTTCCAATCAGGAATGACATTGACCAGGTGCTTAACAAGGTTTTTGAGCGTAGGAATAACCGCAGGGTTACTCTTCCGCAGTTGTTGAGCAATGGAATCTAAGTCACCGTCAGGGCTACCAATGCTTTCTAAATATTCTTCAGCGCGTTGCCGATCGCGTGGATTTGCATACAGTCCTTGCAGGTAGTTTAGAGGGTCGCGGCAAATATGTTGGGCGATCGCCCCTTCAATCCCTTCTGCTTCTAAGGCTTTAATTAACGCTTGCAAGAATTGTTTTCTAATATCGCCACCCCGATCGCCACTCAAACAAATAACCAGGTGTCTGCCGTATTTCTTGTAGGATTGCAACCTTTGGGCGATCGCGCTATTGCCACCCGCAGCGATTTCGACCTGGTGCAAAATGCCTTTTACTTCGGGGCTGTCGGCGGGCTTGCTGAAGTAGTTGGCGATCGCCACTGCAAAGTGGGATTTGCCCTTGCCGTATTGCTGAATCAGCAGATGCACGTTGGCTTGGCTGCGGCTATCGTAGCTGCTCCGCAAAGCTTCCAATACGCCCACGGTCGATTCTTCTGGCTTGTCTTTGTCGTGGTTAAAAACAAATCCTTCACAGAGCTTTTGATTCGTCTCTGGCTCCTCCATCAAACCAAAGTTGACGGCATCGGCAACAGTTCCAGCTTCGTTAATTCTGACCAGTTGGTTGAGGAGCATAAGGCGATCGCGGCTAGATTAAGGGTTAAGGAAGATGAGTTAGGCGAGTTTCAGACCAGCTTCTGGAGGCGAGTTTGTGGGGAAGGATGATCCACAGCAGAGATTGCAGTTTGCGGGTGTTTTCTAGGCTGCTCCAAAACAAGGTGGTGTGATTACCAGGTTGAACGTTGAGGTAGGTGATCAGGCAATCTAGACCTTCGAGTAGAACAATAGGTTTGACTGTCTGTTCGCAAATGGCTTGAATGGCTGCCATTTCTTCTTCTACCTGATGATGCAGGGTCAAAAATTTGGCATCAGGGGGAGTGCGTTGCAGCAGATTGTCTCGATAGTTGACTCGTTGAGCGTTGTTGTAGCGAGTGATTTGATCGAGTTCAAACTCGGTAGGAGTGTCCCAAAGCAGCAGGTGTGCCCGATCGCTGGGTCGAGCATCGCGGAGGAGGAGATTAGCGATCGCTGTCATAGGCTTTCTCCAGCAGAGTTAGGGGGCTATCCCAACGAGGAATAATTTGGAAGGGAGGAAC
>Ga0163149_10005512_pt1 | contig 13330 bp, 9 predicted proteins | sample OliLakLV19MP5G1_FD_148604 | JGI IMG/M metagenome (GOLD analysis project Ga0163149, IMG submission 148604) | Freshwater microbial mat bacterial communities from Lake Vanda, McMurdo Dry Valleys, Antarctica - Oligotrophic Lake LV.19.MP5.G1 | ecosystem: Environmental > Aquatic > Freshwater > Lake >...
TTTGTCGGACAGCCATCCGAATAGTACAAAAAATGGCGTACCGAAAACAAAAGCCCAGGTCATCATTTTTTCCACCTGAAGGGCATCCACGCCACAATCCGTTTTCAGAAAACTCATGGCGTAATAATGTCCGGTGTACCAGATCACCCCTTGCCCCATCGTAGCGCCCAACAAGGCGAGCAGGACGTATTTGAAATTTAATTTGTTTCCGAAACTTGCAGTCAGCGGGTTAGAGACCGTTTCGCCGGCAGCTTTAGCTTTCGCAAACAACGGCGACTCCTTCATGTTCCGACGGATCAGGTACGAAATGCCGATCATGAGAATGGAAACCCAAAAAGGAATGCGCCAGCCCCAGTCCAAAAAATCCTTTTCACCCATCGCAGATTTGGTGAGCATGATGACCAACAGCGAGGTGAACAAGCCTAAGGTTGCCGTCGTTTGGATCCAGGAAGTCCAGTAGCCGCGGCTTTCGGCAGGAGCATGTTCTGCTACGTAAGTCGCCGCCCCGCCATATTCCCCGCCAAGGGCCAAACCCTGCAACAGCCTCAGTATCAACACCAAAATCGGCGCCATGAACCCGATCGTTTCGTACCCCGGCACGCACCCAATCAGAAATGTGGCCCCGCCCATGAGCAGGAGCGTCATCATGAAGGTGTATTTTCTGCCGACGATATCGCCCAGCCGCCCGAAAAACAAAGCCCCGAATGGCCGCACCACAAAGCCCGCTGCAAAGGTTGCGAGGGTGGATAAAAATGCTGCGGTGGGGTTGTCCTGCGGGAAAAATTTCAGGGAAATAATGGGGGCAAGGCTCCCAAAAATGTAAAAATCATACCATTCGATCATCGTGCCTACCGAAGAGGCCCCGATTACTTTTCGTATTGCAGCGTTAGACTGACCCAACATGGTTCCCGTTTTTATCAGAAAAAGCAATTTCGTTTTTACAACTATTTCACAAACAGGCGTATAGAAGCTTTTGCGAAAACACATAAAGCTTCTTGTGCCCCGGAAAGTAGGCCGCTCCCGTTTAGACCATCCCGCCAAGTTGCGACAAGTTATGAAAACATCCGTCCGGACAAGTTGTGAAAATAGTTGCGGTTTGAAATTTTATTAAAAAATCTACGCCGGGAGGAAACAAATTATAAAAATCCAAGTATAACCAAAGTGGTCAGCGTAGTGCGTCGGGGGAATGATGCATACGGGATTTTTACAGCAACTTTCTAAAATCAAATTTGCGATGAAAAATTGGTTTTTTGCCAAAATAGCCCTAACTTCGCCATACCTGTATGACGTACCTGCGTTAAGAGAAAGACTACACTCATTTCGAGTTACACCCCCCCCATTGCTGTCATAGTATTTTGATGAACGGATGCTGCAACATCCTGTTCTTGTTTGATTTATATGAGTGAACAGTTAATGTATATCACTAAACACTAAAGTCCATGCACATGAATTGTATTGTCATCACCAATAAACAAAGTCGCTCTATGAGATTCAAACCATTACTTTCGGCATTCGCCCTGCTTTTCGTACTTGCACAAAATGCAACGGCACAGCAAACAGCCGAGTGTATCCAAAACGCCACCATCGCTACGACGAGTGGTGCTACTGAATTGTTCGTCTGCCAGGGCGATGGCGTGTCCAACGTCATTCGCTTTAAAACCAAAATCGTTTCTACCCCTGCGGCTTACTTAGTGACCGATGCGGCTGGCAACATTTTGTTCGTCACGCACAACGCAACGATCAATTTTGAGACCTTGCCTCCGGGAAGCCTGCGCGTTTATGCGCTGTCTTACATTGGCCAGTTACTCGCTGCCCCGGGTCTGAACATTTTTACCGATCCGCTGGGCTCTATTTGTTATGAGCTGACGACGAATTTTGTGAGCATTAACAATGTATCGCCTGATGGCGCGACGGTGTTTGGTCCCAATTCAGCTACTTCATTCGTCGTTTGCTCGAACGATGCTACCCCTGATGTGATTAGCTTTGGCTCTACAAGCACCAGCCCGCTGTATGCCTACTTAGTTACGGATGCGAATAACACCATCTTACAGGTTTCCCTCGACGGCAACGTTGACTTTTCCACCCTGCCCGACGGCATTTGCCGCGTTTGGGGCTTCGCTTACGTGGGCAATATCACCGCCACCGTGGGCAGCAACGCCGCAACGAGCAACCTGTCTTCGGATTGTTTTGATTTGTCGGACAACTTTGTGACGGTCAACAAGGCAACGCCGGATGGCGGCACGGTGGCTTTTAATGACGGCAGCACTTCCCTCGAGTTGTGCACCGGTGCTAACGTTCCTACCTTAGTCTTGAACAATCAGACCACATCGCCGCTGAGTTACGGTTTCGTATTGACGGATGCCAACAACATCGTCATTCAGGTACTGGCTGGCAACAGCATTGATTTCGATGCGTTGGCTCCAGGCACTTACCGGGTTTGGGGGCTTTCCTACTCCGGTGCCATCACGGCCGGAGCCGGTGATAACGCTGCCACAGCGACCCTGACGGACGGCTGCTTTGAGTTGTCTGAAAACTTTCTCAGCATTACGAAGCGCAACCTGGAGGGCGGCACGGTGAGCCTGACCAATTTAGCTACGGCAACCTTCACGTGCGATAACGACGGGATCTCCGACGAAATCCAGATCATCAGTTCCGTTACCGATCCGGAGGAGCAGTATATTTTCATCATTACCAATGAATTGAATAATATCGTTGGCACATCCGTGGACGGAATCATTGATTTTGAAGGTACTGGCCCCGGTGTTTGTCGTGTATGGGGATTGGCTTACTCTGGCAACCTGACCATTACACCCGGCCAGAATGCTGCTGTGGTTGATCTGTCAGACGAATGCTTCCAACTGTCTTCCAACTTTGTTAAAGTCGAAAAAAAGCAAGCCCTCGGCGGCTCGGTCATGCTGGAAAACGGCGATGACGCGGTAGAAGTATGCGCCGGCGATGGCATTGCGGATGCGCTTACCTTTATAACAGAAGACGGCGAAGGCGAACACTACATTTTCTTTGTTACGAATGAAGACAACACTATTCTTTCCATTTCAACGGACGGCGTGGTTGATTTTGAAAACGAACCAGCCGGGACTTACCGCGTTTGGGGGGTGGCTTATACGGGCGATTTGAATGCCCAGATTGGCGACAATGCGGCTACCGTGGAAGTCTCATTTGAGTGTTATGAGTTGAGCGAAAACTTTGTTAAAATTGACATCACCTTTGTGGATGGCGGTTCGGTATCCATCGTTGGCGGCGCAACTTCTGCGTTCGTTTGCGCCAACGACAGCCAATCAGACATTCTTACCTTCGATTTTGCAACCGATGCGCTGAACGCAGATTATACGTTCATCGTGACGGATGAAAACAACAAAGCATTGGTCGTTTTGGCGGGCAATGCCGTAGATTTTAATGTGGCTTCGCCCGATCGTATTTGCCGGGTTTGGGGGATTTCGTACACCGGTACGCTCAACATTGAAATCGGAGACGATATTACGGCAACGCAATTGTCGTCCAAATGCTTTGAATTGTCCGCCAACTTTGTGGAAATCAGAAAAGAAGAAACGAATGGCGGCACGGTGGCGGAAGCAGGCGGTCAGGATTCCTATTTTGTATGCCCGGACGGACTTGCCAATGTGCTTTCGTTTTCCAATAACGGGGTTTCTACCGGCGAATACGTATACGTGGTGACCAACTCGATCAACACCATTGTTTCCGTTTCGGCTGACAGCGAGATTGATTTCGATGTATTTGCTGAAAATACCTACCGGGTTTGGGGATTGGCCTACACCGGCAACGTGACGGCTGTAGTGGGCGACAACGCAGCCACCACGGAACTGACCGACGAGTGTTTCGACCTGAGCAGCAATTTCATTACCGTTACGGTGGGCACGCCCGAAGGCGGCGCATTGAGTACCAACGGTGCGGTGGAGGTTTACAGCTGCCCCGACGACAACGAACCGGATGTGCTGACTTTTGACAATGCTGGCGCTTCCGGCGTGGGATATGCTTTAGTGGTAACCGACGAAAATAACGTGGTTGTTGCAGTGGAAGATGGAACAACATTTGATTTCGGCACCTTGATCGCGGGCATTTACCGCGTTTACGGCGTCGCTTACACCGGCGCACTTACGGTTGTTGTCGGGGATGAAGTGAACGCAGTGGATCTGTCGGACGAGTGTTTTGACCTCAGCGATAACTTCGTAAAAGTGACGCACCAATCGCCAACAGGCGGCGAAGTTGCTTTAGCCGGTGGCTCAACAACGGTTTACCTCTGCCCCGATGGCGCGGGTTCCAGTTTGTTGTTTTTTGAAAATAGCGACGCAACAGGCCCCGGATTTGTCTTTATCATTACCAATAACCAAAACGTCATTGTTGCGATATTAGACGGCAATTCCATCAACTTAGACGGCCTGCCGGCAGGCAGCTACCGCGCATGGGGTCTGGCTTATACCGGCATCCTGACTGCCGAAATTGGCGATGACGCTGCAATAGAAGCGCTGTCTGACGGATGTTTCGACCTGAGCAGCAATTTCGTGACCATCGTGAACGAAACGCCCAATGGCGGGACGATTACCGGCCAGGGCGGCGCCTCTGCATTTGACATTTGCACGGGTGACGGCGATGCGGATGTGATCAATTTCAACGTGACCGGCAATACCGCAGGAAGCTATGCTTACCTCATCACGGATGAGAACGCTTTCCTCATTGGCGTGATCACGGACGATAGCTTTAACTTTGAAAATGTGAGACTCGACGGCCCGGTTAGAATTTATGGCGTAGCCTATACCGGCGATCTGGTGCTGCTTCCGGGCGACGCGGTTTTGCTCACGCCGGCATCGAACGATTGTTACGACCTTTCTGAGAACTTCATTGCCGTCAACCTGACGATCGTGGATGGCAGCGTGATCTTTTCCGATATTAACGGTGCCGAAACCCTGTATATATGCGCAGGCGACGGGGTGGCGGATACGGTTTCGTTCTTTACGGGAACGTTGGGAGCGGTAGCCGGCTACCGTTTTGTGGTCACGAATGAAAACAACATCATCCTGGCCTACCTGCCCGGCAACCAGCAAAATTACGAAGCGACCGCCGGATTTGCCCGTTTGCGCGTCTGGGGTCTGGCCTTCACCGGCACGCCCAATCCGGTGCCTTTCGGGCAGAACATCACGACTGCCGTTATGTCGAATGGCTGTTACGACCTTTCGGATAATTACATTGATATCATTCGCGATTTGCCGGAAGGCGGATCGGTTTCTTCGGGCGGCGAAACGGATATTTTGTTGTGTATCGGTGCAGAAAACGGCGTGCTGAATTTTGAAACCACCAGCACTTCGATTTCTGCTTATGCGTTCATCGTGACTTCGGAAGACAATGAAATTATCCGCATCTCCAATTCGGAAGATATTGATTTTAATACGCTCGTCCCAGGCACTTACCGCGTTTGGGGACTTTCCTACACGGGGGTACTGACTGCTTTTGTGGGTCAGGAAATAACGCCTGGCACGAACTTAGCAACCAGTTGCTTCGAGCTTTCCGATAACTTTGTGCGCGTCGTGCGCGCAGAAACGGTGGACGGCGGCGAAGTTTCCGGCCTCAACAGCGCCGGAACCAGTACGGTGTTCTACACTTGTCCGGACGACGATAACGGGGATTTTGTGATTTTACAAACCACCAGCCTCGATACGAATTATGTGTTCGTGATCACCGATGACACAGGCAAAATTCTGATTCCTGAAATTATTGGCGACGTCATTGATTTCGATCCTGCCGCTCCAGGCACGTACCGGATTTACGGCATCTCCTACAACGGCAATCAATTGTATGGTTTTGGAACGAATGTGAACACAGAACCGCTCTCGGATAACTGCTACATCACTTCTTCCAATTTCATTACGATCATCGTGTCGGCACCGGAAGGTGGAACCGTCGCAACAACCGAAGGGGATACGAGTGTGACGGTCGTGAACGGCGATGGCGAATTGGATGTCATCGGCGTACTGACTACCGGCGCTTCTCCAACGCTGTATACTTACGTGATTACGGATGAAAATAACATCATTGTGGTCATTCCGACCGGCAATTCCTACGATTTTGAATCGCTTGCCGCCGGCGTATACCGCATCTGGGGCTTGGCTTATACCGGCTCACTGATAGCGAATGTTGGCGACAATGCAGCTACGGCAGACCTTTCCGACGATTGCTTCGATTTGAGCAACAACTTCGTGGAGGTGAACAGCGAACCGCTGACGTTTGGCAGCCCGGATAACCATGTTGAAGCGCGCTTCGAAGCACAAACTTCGGCAGTTGTATCGAGCATCCGGCTTTCGCCCAACCCAGCTATAGATCAACTCGTTGCCGACCTGAACATGGGTGCCGTAGCGCGTCCGGTGACGACGATCCGCATTTTCAGCGCCACCGGTCAACTGGTGCTGCACCTGAACGAACCGGCTGTGGAAGGCGCGAACCGCTATTCCATCGGCGTGAACGACCTGGCTCCGGGCTTGTACTTGTTGCAGGCGACGAATGGCGGGGTGGTGCAGACGGCGAAGTTTGTGAAGCAGTAAGTTAGTGTCTGTCTTTATAGTTCGATAGCTGCGTTTTGTTCTTCCCCAAAATCGGTCATTTACGCGAGTAAACTCCTGTTTTTGGGGAAGAACATGCCTTGCGCTCGAACTCTAAAGAACTGACACAAGACTAAGTGGAGGGACACTATTAGCTTTCCATATTTCAGCGCCCGGTTCCGAGGTTTTCGGAGCCGGGCGCTTTGTTTTTGAGGAATTTTGGTTGCTATAAAAGTGCCAAAACATGGATTTAGGGTTTAGGGTCGCTCGGTTCCATCGAGATCCAATGCCGGTAGCCCTCATTCCGGATCATTTTACGTGCCGTGGGTACGCAATGTATCGAAATTGGCAGCCCGTTTTTCCTTTATTTGAACAATCAGTTGGTTATTGCTAACTTTGCAGGGTAAACAACCTATTGAATGATCACATCGTAACTATCCAGCCGCCCCTAAATACTTATGATTTCCGACCTCGGAGAGGTCAAAGGTTTGTAGAAATGCATCGGGTTGACCTTAATTCCCGACCTCGGAGAGGTCGAACGTTTGTTTCCACGCTATTTTCTGCAAACCTTCGACCTCTCCGAGGTCGTATGGCAAAAAGCATTTCAAAGCGGCTGGATAGTTACTTCGAGGGGAAGTGTCGAATACTCAAATCACCAAATCAATCCAGCCCATATTTATCCAACAAATACACCCAGCTCGCCATAGCGGCCACGCCCATTTCCAATTCGCGGCGGTTGACCGTTTCCAGCACGTCCGTTGGCGCATGGTGGTAGTCGAAATAGCGTTGAGAGTCGGGTTCAAAACCAAACAGCAACCCTTTCTGGGCTTTCAGTCCGCCGATGTCAGCACCCGAACCGCCGGGTTTCAGGCGGAGGCCGTAGGGTTCGATCAGGGGCAGCCAACCCGACACCCGCTTGAAATATTTTTCAAAAACCGAAGGGTCACCCTCGCAGGTAAAGCCGCGCGGGGTGAATCCGCCGCGATCCGACTCGATGGCCGCTATATGGTATTCCTTCTTTTTATCGGATTCTGCCCGGTAGACCGCGCCGCCCACCAGACCGTTTTCTTCATTCATGAACAGCACGCAACGCAGGGTGCGCTTCGGGCGGTAGCCGCTGCGTTTCAACACCTGCAACACATCCATCGCCTGCACGCAGCCCGCGCCATCGTCGTGCGCGCCTTCGCCCACGTCCCACGAGTCTAAGTGCCCGCCGACAAGGATGATTTCTTCGGGTTTTTCACTGCCGATGATTTCCCCGATCACGTTGTGAGAGACCACGGGATCCATCATCACACAGGTGGAGCGCATGTAGATGCGCACAGGCTCCTGTTTCAGCAGGGCACTCAGGCGTTCGGCGTCGTTGGTACTGATGCCAAAGGCCGGAATCTCAGGAACGCCCTCGTCGTAGCGCAGTGCCCCGGTGTGCGGCACATCGTCTAAGGCCGTCGTCATCGAGCGCACCAATACGCCCAGCGCGCCGAAGCGGGCTGCCCGTGTGGCACCCAGACCCCGTTGATCCACCGCGCCGCCATAAGCCGCGAAGGTATTCAATTGGGTGGGATCGAGCGGGCGGTTGAAAAAAACGATTTTGCCACGCAGGTTGATTTCGCCCAATTTTTCCAACTCGTCGAGGCTCAGCACTTCTAACACTTCTGCGGAAATACCGCCTGCTCCGGTGCCTACGGAATTGCCCAGCGCTAATGCGTTCAGGTCAACGCTGCCCATTTTGCGCGAATTGACGATGCGCACGATTTCTTTGTCGCCGCGAATCCAGCGGGGCACGGTGCAGGGTTGCAACCAGACTTTGTCCAAGCCCATTGTATCCAGCATTTGGCGGGTGTATTCCACCGCAGCCGTCGCCTGAGGGGAGCCGCTCAGCCTGCCGCCGATGCGCTTGCAGAGGTATTCCAACCAGGGGTAGCAACGGCCTTGCGTCAGGGCGTTGTCGTAGATTTTGCGGATAAAAAAAGCGTCGGCATCCGTTGTTTGGGCTTCGATAGCACCAAGTGCGCAAACAACAAATGCGCAAGACAACAGTATCTTTTTCATAGAGCGTTTTTGAAATTGAGCAATCTGAGCGGGCTAAAGTACGGGTTTTGGTTCGATCATATCCCAGAGGTTTCCGTATAAATCCGCAAATACCGCTACGGTACCGTAAGCTTCCTCGGAAGGTTCCCGAACAATCGTAACTTCTTTTTCCAAAAGATGCCGGTAATCCCGCCAAAAGTCGTCGGTGTGCAGGAAGAGGAAAACCCGCCCGCCGGTTTGGTTGCCCACGCGGCTTTGTTGTTCCTCCCCCACGGCTTGAGCCAGCAGCAGGCGGCAACCCGAAGCCCCCGGCGGCGCAACGACAACCCAGCGCTTGGTTTCGCTCATCACGGTGTCTTCCACTAAAGTAAACCGGAGTTTGTTGGTGTAAAAATCAATGGCTTCGTCGTAGTCGCTGACCACTAAGGCAATTTGAAAAAGTGCTTGTTTCATGATGCTACAGGGATTCGGTCCATTCTCAAAAACGTATAACTAAATTCATTTTTTTCATCTGCCGGAAAGACCTGCGAAGTAACAATTTCCCATTCGTCAAGGTCAATTTGAGGAAAAAATGCATCGCCGCCTTCGATGGCTGCATCTACGCGGGTGAGGTAGAGCCGATCCCAGAAAGGCATACTTTGCTGGTAAATTTCGCCGCCGCCGATGATGAAAGTTTCCGTTTCTCCGTGGTCGCGGGCGATGCGCAGAGCCTCTTCCACGGAATGGGCCACGATGCAGCCGGTTCCGATGAAAAAAGGATCGCGCGTGATGACGACGTTAGTGCGCTTGGGCAGGAGCCGGCCAATGGAGTCAAAAGAACGCCGCCCCATGATGACGTGATGGTTCAGGGTCGTTTGTTTGAAAAAACGGAGGTCGGCGGGCAGGTACCAGGGAATTTCCCCGTTTTTTCCGATCACGTTGTTTTGGGCAACGGCAACGATGGCCGAAATGATCATATCCATTGGGAGATATTAGTATTTAGATTTTAGTAGAAAGATCGCGTTCGTTACCTTGGTGGGTTGGGGGACTTTTCGAGGGATTCTAATGTGACGGGGCGTTCCGGCAGTCCCACCCGGTGGCGGGTTTGTTTGGCGTAGTGCAACATAGCGGCGCGGTCGGCGGCGGTCAGGCGGAGTTGTTCCGGGGTTTCCCCTTCCTGCTCAAAGGCTGCAATGGGCAGCGTTCGATAAACTTTTTTGCCGGAAGGCAGCCGCTCCACGTGCCTCCAGACGGGGATGAACGCCGCTTCTTCCACCATGGTGTACCCGTTCGATTTTGTCAATTCCACTTCTACCATGATGCCGCCGTCGGTATGTTGTTTCAACTGGCCCGAAATAAAATTGCCTAAGGAATAAGCGACGAGTACTTCCTGTTCGCCATCAGCGGTTTCCCAGCGAGCCGGCTGCACGACGTGGGGGTGCGCACCGATGACAAGGTCGGCACCGCCCTCCAGCAATTGTTTCGTCAATTTTCGCTGTTCTTTATTTTCAACGAGTTGGTATTCCTGGCCCCAGTGCATCATCACGATGATGGCGTCGGGTTGCAGGTCGCGGGCCATACGCAGGTCGAGGCTGATTTGCGCGCTGTCAATGGGGTTCACTACAGAAGGATGCCGGGTTCGGATGCCGTTGGTGCTGTACGTATAGTTCAGAAAAGCGAGTTTAAAGCCTTTTTTATAGACGATCAGCGGGTAATAAGCCTCCATTTCTTCGCGGTTTTGGAAGGTGCCGGTGTGGTAAAAACCGCTTTCTTCCAGTACCTCAATCGTGTTGATCACCCCCGGCGCTCCGCTGTCGTTGCTGTGGTTGTTGGCCGTCATCATCAGGTCGAATCCGGCAATGCGCAGGGCCGTCGCCAATTCTTCCGGGCAGCGGAACATCGGGTAGCCGAGGTAAGGCTCCTCGCCGGGCATGGTGAGTTCTAAATTGCCAATGGCCAAATCAGCCGATTGCAGCAGGGGCTTTACGTATTCAAAACAAGCGCCGAAATCGTAGCCTTCCGGCGTTTGTGCCGCCAGAATTTGGGCTTGGTGTACCATGATGTCGCCCGCAAAAATCAGGCGCAGCCTTTCCACGGGGGCAGGCGTATCTCCACTGCGCTGGGCCATCAGCGTCAGCACGCTTCCGATGAGCATCAAATACTTAAAAAGCTTATTTTTCATGGTAGCTTTGTGAGCGCTAAAGATAAACAAATATGCAACGCATCAACATCATAACGGCCATGAGCGAAAACCGCGCCATCGGCATCAACAACCGCCTGCCCTGGCACCTGCCGGGCGATTGGGAAAATTTCCACCGCGTCACCGCCGGCAAAGTTTTCCTCATGGGCCGAAAAAGCTACAATGCCAAAGACGCCTTGCTTTCCGAACACCGCAACGTGGTCGTCAGCCGTCAGCCAGGGCTTCACTTGGCGCCCAACGCTCAACAAGCCACCAGCATCGCGGAAGCCATGACGTTATTAGCCAACGAACCGGAGTTTTTTATCCTCGGCGGCGCAGAAATTTTCAGCCAAACCCTTCAGATGGCTAATTATTTCTACCGAACCCTCGTGCACGCGCAGGTGGAAGGCGACGCTTTTTTCCCGGAAGTGGATTGGTCGCAATGGGAATTGGTCAGTTCGGAATACCACGAAGCGGATGCGCGGCATGAATATGCGTTCAGCTTGGAAGAGTGGCGGAAACGATGATAGTTTTACGACATAGCCCCATCGGAGCTTCCTATTGTTGGCCGTTTATTCCAGCATTCGCTCTGCAGTAATGGACAGCATCCTAATTTTAAAAAGCGCACAAGGCAAATGGCTGGCACCCACGGCTGCCCACATGCTGCTTTGGTCTTTTACATCGGTATTAGCGAGTTCAATCGTGATTTTATCCACCCCCTGGTCTAAATTCGGTGTATTGGCGGAGGTAAAAACCGGTTTGTTTTGAAAAAATCCGATGGTATACGAAAGCGCTTTCAAAGCCTCGACATAGCTGGCCGGGTTGTAAAAAGCAGAAAACAAAACGTAGAGGTTGAGATTAAAAGGCGGGTTAAACATCGCTTTGGCACCCATCGGAGAGTTGGCGTGCAAGCGCTCCTGCTCCACATTCATCAGAGAGCAGACGATTTTATTTTCCCCGGCTATAGCAAAAGAGCCGTCCGCGTTATTTACCAATTCGGAAAGGAGCACGATTTCTTCTTCGACCTGAAAGCGCATCTGGAGAAAGGTGTTCAGGTCTTTTGTAATGACCTGTAAAATATTGTGAATCATGTTGTTGAAGTTTAAGGAGCCCCGAAATCACGAACTTATGATTGCGATATCCCTCTACAAAGTTAACCATTTTTCAGGTGCAGGAGGCTAAAGAATGCAAAAGGGCTTTTTTAACCCGGAGCGCAAAGTTACGATCTCAATAACCGTCACTTCGAACCGGATGGAGCGCTTCTCCAAGAGCTTGTTGGGGAATTCATCAATTGGCTATGAGTGGCAAATTTTATTTTATACTGCGTTGGATTTTTTCAAGATAGCTGCCGGCTATCTCTGCAAAATCCGCCTTGTCTAAAATAAAATTTCCTCACGCTCGCCCAATCATGAAATCCCCAACAAGCCCTAAGCTTGTTGAATGGATTGCTAATTCTGATTCGCCTGATACCCCATACTCAAATTGGTGTCCCCTTCCAATTTGATATCAATAACTCCTTTCTGATCCGAACTGGTATTTTTAAACTGCACGGTCGTGTTTTTAGGCACCCGGTACGTCTCTTTTTCGTTTTTTTTCAGCATCCCCAGGGAAGTCAGGCCGCCATTTTCATCTATCAAGATGACCTCGATATCATCTTTCCCTGTATTCTGAATTTGAGCAACATAACTTCCATGTTTCCCTTTACCCAAAACAAAGGATTTTTGTGGGTCAATGAGTGTTTGGGACGTAAGTGTTTGACAAGCCTGGAAAATAAAGGCCATGAAACTGGCGAAAAACAATGCTTTTTTCATAAGCGTAAAAAATGACCATCATGCCTACTCTATTCAGTTTTCGGCAACCCTGTTGTTGGATCCAGGGTGTAACCGGAAAAGCAGGCGATTGTTTAGGAACGTCGCAATAATAAGTTCCGTAACTATCCAGCCGCTTTGAAACGCTTTTTGCCATACGACCTCGGAGAGTAGGTTGTCCAAATCAAAAAAAAACTTTTGCACTTTTTGTAAAAGTATCTTTATCTTTCAAATTTAATGGGTTGATTCCCAAATAAGTACAATTTCGCACCTCCCACAGAGATTATTTTTAGTAAAAATTTCTTTCAAAAATGATTGCCCTAAACGAAGATACAAATTGCTGATATTCAACCAATTAATACAATTTTATAAATCGTTTTTCAATTGAAATGTGCAAGATGAATTTTCGCCCTTTGGACAGCCTACTCTCCGAGGTCGGAAATCATAAGTATTTAGGGGCGGCTGGATAGTTACTGTTTACGACACGCTCCTTGAGGAGCGTGTCGTAAATAAGTTACGTGAATTGGGCGTGAGGATTTTTTCATCAGGCAAGGCGCGAGAAGGGAGCGTAGCCTAAGCTACGCGACCGACGAAGCAACGCAGCCTGATGGAAAAAGCCACCGCGCAAACCGGTAAGTTATTTACGACACGCTCCTTGAGGAGCGTGTCGTAAATAAGTTACGTGAATTGGGCGTGAGGATTTTTTCATCAGGCAAGGCGCGAGAAGGGAGCGTAGCCTAAGCTACGCGACCGACGAAGCAACGCAG
>Ga0163149_10005516_pt1 | contig 13318 bp, 13 predicted proteins | sample OliLakLV19MP5G1_FD_148604 | JGI IMG/M metagenome (GOLD analysis project Ga0163149, IMG submission 148604) | Freshwater microbial mat bacterial communities from Lake Vanda, McMurdo Dry Valleys, Antarctica - Oligotrophic Lake LV.19.MP5.G1 | ecosystem: Environmental > Aquatic > Freshwater > Lake >...
CCCAGCGGCCGTCCTCGCCTTCCGACAACGCCCCCGCGGTCGACGCGGCCGACGGCTGGCTGTGGCTGCGACCTGTGCCCAGCAGCGGCGGCGGATTCCATGACCTGGTGGGCAACGTGGCGGAGTGGGTGTGCGAAGACCCCACGCCGCTCGAGCAGCTCGAGGCACCGACGATGATGGCCCTGAACACCGCGTTCGCCAACGGCAACAACCTCCGGGTAATCGGCGCCTCGGCGCTCTCGCCCCCGGACTACAAGCCCGAGATCCCGCTCAAGCTCGCGTCCTACGGCAACGCCGCGGCAGGCTTTTCCGATGTCGGCTTCCGGCTCGCGTTCTCCACCGGCGCGGGCGGGGGCAGCGGCAAACCGGTGGAGCGCCTGCGTCGCATCCTCGCCCGCGACGAGTACCTGACGGCGGCGAGCAAGTAGGCGTTTTCAGCAAGGCGTGAAGCAAGAGATGCACGCGGAAAGCGTGCGCGGTTCGCCGCTCTCTCGTCGCGTTCTCCGCGCCCTCCGCGGTGAATCCCCGTCGAGGTGATAACTCCGTCCGATAGCCGCACCACCCGGCCGGAAACCTTTTCGGACGCCGCCCGCGCGTCACCGGCCGCCCGCGGCTCAAGTGGGGCCGCCAATGACCGATAGCCACCGGCGAACCGCCCTGCGCGCGAGGTGTTATGAGCGAAGAAAAGCCTATTGCAGCCGCACCGTCGACGCCGCGCCGTCCCCGCGCCTGGGGTCTCGCGCACGGCGAGAGCACCGTGGCGCTCGCTGGCCTCGCGGTCGCCGCCCTGGTGGTGGCCGTGCTGGCGGGCGCCTCGTGGTGGACATTGCGGACACATCGCGCGACGGTCGGGCACGCCCGCCAGAACGAGGTCGGCGTGGTCGGGCGGCTGGTCGCCGTCAGCGCCGAGGCGCTGCTTGCTGATGACGAAGTGACCAGCGCCCGCCGGCTGGTATCGGACGCGGCGGCGAACTATGGCCTGCATCGCTGCCGGATCGTGCTGGGCGAGGACACGATCATCGCCGACGCGGAGCCGGGCAATATCACGATGACCGTGCTGCCCGAAACGTGGCCGCTGCCCAAGGGCGAGGCCACGGGCGACGTCGTGATCGACGCGGGCGTCGCGACGATGCGCGTGCCGATCCAGGTGCGTGGCAAGGGCGAGGCAACGCTGGAGATCGAAGCCCCCGTGGCCCAGCCGGCGTGGGCCGACTGGGAAGTGCAGGCGGGCATCGGCGCCATCGGGGCGTTCGCGTTCGCCGGGCTGCTGGTGGTGTACCGGGTGATGCGGACGCGCTGGCGCGGGCTCGGGGCCGTCGGCGACGCGCTGCGATCCGAGGCCCAGGGCCGCGCGACGACCGGCTCGCTCGCGCTCAGCGAGACCTTCGGCGCGGAGGCCAAGGCGTGGAACACGCTGGTTGAAGAGCGCGACACACTGCGGGCCAAGGTCGCGCTGCGGGCCGCGAGCGAGCAACTGGGCGATCGCGGGGGGCAGGGCGGGAGCCTCGCCTCCGCGTGCGACGCCCTGTGGCAGGGCCTGATTGTGCTGGACGCGGCGGCCCGGGTCATCTACGCCAACGGAGCCGCCAGCGTGCTGGTGCGGGCCAAGCGCGACGACATGATCGGCCAGCCCCTCGCTAGCTTCCTGAACGACCCCAAAGTTACGGACGCGATCGCGCAGGTGGCCGCGGGCAAGACCCGCCAGCGGGCCAGCTCCGAGCTGGAGCGGGTCAGCGACAGCGGCGAGCGGTCGGTGCTGCGGGTCTCGGTGCGGCCCATGCGGCGCGAGGACAGCGCGGCGGCGATCGTGGTGATCGAGGACGTGACGCAGCAGCGCGTCGCCGACGAGAGCCGCAACGCGTTCGTGGCCCAGGCCACGCACGAGCTGCGGACGCCGCTGACCAACATCGGGCTGTACGTCGAGCTCTATGCCGACGAGGGCGAGAAAGACCCGCTGGTGCGGTCCAAGTGCATCAACGTGATCGGGACCGAGGCGCGGCGGCTGGAGCGGATCGTCAGCGACATGCTCAGCGTGTCGGAGATCGAGGCGGGCGCGCTCAAGCTGCGCGGGGGCGAGGTGCGGCTGGACGCGCTCTTCGAGGAGCTGGAGGCCGACTACCGGGCCCAGGCCACCGAGAAGGGCATGACGCTGACCTTCGACCTCCCTCCCAAGCTGCCGGTGATGAACGCCGACCGCGACAAGCTGATGCTGGCGATGCACAACCTGGTGGGCAACGCGTTGAAGTACACGCCCGCGGGCGGGAGCGTGACGGTGAAGGCCGAGGCCGATGCCGCCAATCTGACGCTGGCGGTGCAGGACACGGGCTTCGGGATCAAGGAAGAGGAGCTGGAGCTGGTCTTTGACAAGTTCTATCGGGCCAAGGACAAGCGCGTGGGCGAGATCACCGGCTCGGGCATCGGGCTCGCGCTGGCGCGGCAGGTGATCCGCCTGCACGGGGGTGATATCACGCTCCGCAGCCAGCTCGACAAGGGCAGCACGTTCACGATGACAGTGCCGCTGACGCCCGCGGGGGCGAAGAAGGCGGCGTAGGGGAGAGAAAGAGTGGAAGAGGCAGGCGGGACGCCTGCCCCACGAGATGCGGAAGTAAGGAGGTGACGCGATGGACATCCAGGAGCAGCGCCACGGGGCCGTGACCGTCCTGCGCCCGCAGGGTCCCATCGTGCAGGCCGACGCCGACCAGTTCAAGGCGGCGGCGATGGACGTGCTGGGCCGCAGCATGGGCCGGTTTGTCGTGGACGCGTCCGCCGTTCCATATCTCGATAGCCCGGGCCTGGAGGCCCTGATCGGCCTGACCGACGAGCTCGGCGCCAGCGGGCGGGTGCTGCGGCTGGCCGGCGCGACCGACACCGTGCGCGAGGTCATGGACCTGACCGGACTCTCCGATCGTTTCGAGCACTTCCAGGACGTCACCACGGCGGTGCGCAGCTTCCTGTGAGCACCAACCCCTTCCAACCCGGCGAAGGCGGCGCGGCCGGCTCCGGCGCGGGGGCCACCCGCACCCGCGTGGGCGACGTGCTGCTCGCCGAAGGCGCCATCACACCCGCGCAGTTGGACAGCGCCCTCTCCGCCCAGCGCGGCGGCAGCCGGATGCTGGGGGAGCTGCTCGTCACCCAGGGCGTCATCAGCGCCAGCACCCTCGTGCGGGCCCTGGGCCGGTGCCTGGGCATCAAGGGCTGCACCCTGCGCCATGGCCTGATCGACCCGGGGCTGGTCAAGCTGATGGGCGCCGAGGAGTGCGAGCGGCTCAAGGCCATCCCGATGTTCAAAGTCGGCACCACGCTGACCGTCGCGATGGCCGAGCCTCAGAGCCTGCCCTCCATCGACCGCATCGCCCACGTCACGGGCCTCTCCGTGCGGCCAGTGCTCGCGCTCGAAGCCAACATCCTCGAGTTCGTCCGCAAATACGGCAGCGGGGACGTGGACGTCAACGAGTTCCTGACCAGGCTCGCCGACACCGCCGTCGAGGTCGTCGAGCGCGAGATGATCGATGAGGGGCCCTCCACCGACCTCGACAAGATGGTCGCGGGCAGCCCGATCGTCAACCTCGTCAACATCGCCCTGCTGACGGCCGTCAAGGACCACGCCAGCGATATCCACATCGAGCCCGACAAGAAGGGCACGCGCGTGCGCTACCGCATCGACGGCGTGCTGCGCGACCTGATGAAGCCGCCGCTGGGCATGCACGCGGCGATCGTGTCGCGGATCAAAGTTATCGGGAAGATGGACATCGCGGAGAAGCGGCTGCCCCAGGAGGGCCGCGTGCGGATCATGGCGGAGGGCCGCGAGATCGACCTGCGCGTCAGCTCCATGCCGACGCTGCTGGGCGAGAAGATCGTCGTGCGCGTGCTCGACAAGGCCAACCTCAAGGTGCGGCTGGAAGACCTGGGCTTCCGCACGGGGGGCCTGGACACGTTCAAACGCTTCCTCGACCAGTCGCACGGGATGGCGCTCGTCACGGGGCCCACCGGCAGCGGGAAGACCACCACGCTCTACTCGGCGCTCGACCTCCTCCGCAACCCCGAGGTCAACATCCTCACCGTCGAGGACCCGGTCGAGTATCAGCTCGACATGGTGAACCAGATCCAGGTGGCCGAGGCCATCGGCATGACCTTCGCCCGGGCGTTGCGGAGCATCCTGCGGCAGGACCCCGACATCATCATGGTCGGTGAGATCCGCGACCACGACACCGCCCGCGTCGCCGTGCAGGCCGCCCTCACGGGCCACCTCGTGCTCGCCACCCTGCACACCAACGACGCCCCCGGCGCGGTGGCGCGGCTCGTGGACATGGGCATCGAGACGTACCTCCTCAGCGGCGCGCTCAACGGGGCCGTGGCCCAGCGTCTGGCCCGCACGATCTGCCCCGGCTGCGCCACCAAGTACTACCCCAGCGAGCAGGTGCTCGCCGACGCGGGGCTCAGCAAAGACGTCGGGCGCGCGTTCCGCAAGGGCGGCGGCTGCCAGCGCTGCCACGACAGCGGGTTCGCCGGGCGGCTGGGCGTCTACGAAGTCTTCGAGGTCACGCCCGAGCTGCGGCGGATGATCCACCACGGCCGCCCCACGCACGAACTCCGGGCCAAGATGAAGGAGCTGGGCGGGCTCTCGCTCCGCGACGAGGGCGTGTTGCTCGCGCTCGACGGCAAGACCAGCCTCGAAGAAATCCTGCGCGTCACCCAGAACGACGACGAGCTCGAAGCGCCCCTCGCGACCATCGCGCTCGCGGCCAAGCCCGCGAAGGAGGCCGCGTGAAGCTCGCCTATCGCGGCTTTGACAAGTCCGGCAAGGCCGTCAGCGGCACGGTGGACGCCGCCGACAAGCACGAGGCGGGCGAGCTGCTGCTCAAGCGCGGCGTGTACGTCTCCGAGTTAGGCGAATCCAAAGCCGGCGCGGTCCCGCAGCGGCTCAAGACCGGCTTCGGGAGCGGCAAACGCCAGGACCAGCTCGCCGTCTTTCTGCGCCAGCTTGCCGTGCTGGTCGCCACCGGCACCACGCTGGTGGACGCCATCAGCTCGCTCGAACGCCAGCAGAAAGAGGGCAGCCCGTGGAAGGTCGTGCTGACGGCGATCCGCGAGCGCGTCGAGGAGGGCGTGCAGCTCTCCGACGCCATGGCCCAGCACCCCGGCTACTTCGACGGCGTCTGCCGCAGCCTCGTCGCCGCGGGCGAGAGCGGCGGGCGGCTGGACGTCATGCTGCAACGCCTCTCGGGCTTCGTGCGGCAGCGCGTGAAGGTCCGCAAGGCCGTCACCGGCGCCATGGTCTACCCGTGCCTGCTTATCGTGGTCGCGCTGGTGGTGACCTCGGCGATGATCGGTTTCGTGCTGCCGCGCTTCGAGGGGCTGTTCTCGACGCTCGGGGCCGAGCTGCCCCCCACCACGGCGTTCCTGATGATCATCAGCCGCACCGTGCGGACCTACTGGTACGCCTTCCTGGGCGGGGCCATCTTCGGCCCCGCGATCCTGTGGTGGTGGCTGGGCACCGAGCCGGGCCATCGCTTCCGCGAACTGTTCGCGCTGCGGGCCCCGCAGCTGGGCAAGCTGACCAAGGGCTTCGCGACGGCCCGCATCGCCCGCGTTCTGGGCGTCTTGCTGGAGGGCAAGGTGCCGATGCTCGACGCCCTGCGGCTCACGGGCCAGTCGGTGGGGCACTCGTCCTACGCCCGCCTGATCGCCAAGGCCGAGGAGGCCGTCACGCGGGGCGAGAACGTCTCGGCCACGCTCTCCGACGCCAGCCTCATCGATCCATCCGCGTGCGAGGCCATCCGCAGCGGCGAACGCGCGGGACAGCTCTCGACCGTGCTGCTCAGCGTCGCGGACCATCTCGACGAGGACAACGAAGTGCTGCTGAAGACGATCACGGGCCTGCTGGAGCCGCTGATCCTGATCGGGCTGGGGCTGGTGGTGGGCGCGATGGCGATCAGCATGTTCCTGCCGCTCTTTGACCTTACATCAGCCGGAGGCCCCCATTGAAGACGGCGCCCTGGCGGACACACGGGCCCATCGGGCTGGACTTCTCCGGCCGGCGGCTGTGCGCGGTGCAGCTTTCGTCGCGCATGGGCGCGCCCCCGCGCGTCGAGGCCGCCGCGACCGCGACGCGCCCGGGCGCCGACCAGCCGGGCTTCTCGCCGACCGCGCTGGGGGCCGAAGAGGGGGCGTTCATCGCCGCATGGTTACGCTCCCGCGGCTTCATGGGGCGGCAGGTGGTGGTCGGCGTCCCGCGCGAGCATGTGATGAACGCCGTGCTCGAGCTGCCCCCGCGAGCGAGCGGGGCCCCGCTGGCGCAGATCGCTCGCCTGGAACTCGCACGCGCCAACCGCTGCGACCCCGCGGCGTTCGAGTTCGCGATGTGGGACATCCCCGCGCCCGTCCGCGGCGGCGACTCCACGCACGTCATGGCCGCGGGCGTGCTGACCCCTACCGCCCACGCCATCGCGGACACCCTCGAGCTCGCGGGGCTCGACGTCGTCGCCCTCGACATGCGAAGCCTCGCCCTCGCCCGGGCGGCGGCCACACAGACGGCCACGGGCATGTCGGCGGTCATCGATGTGGGCTGGGGCGGCGCGCTGCTGCTGCTCGCGCTGGAGGGCGTCACGCTCTACACCCGGCACGTCGATACGGCGTCGATCCAGAAGCTGTACCACGTGCTCGAAGACCGTCTGGGCGTCACGACACCCGTCATCGACGCGGTGTTCGCCGCCCCGGACAGCCCCGACGCCCGCGGCGTGCTGCACGCCGCCCGCGCGACCCTCACCGAATACCTCGACGCGCTTGTGCCCGAGATCGCCCGCTCAGTCTCCTACGCCACGCATCGCTACCCGACGGCGCCCGTCACGGGTGTGTTCATCACGGGCGAGGGTGCCCGCGTGCCGGGGCTGGCCGAGCGCGTGGGGGCCGAGCTGGGCGCCGCCGCCCGCGTGTTGACGCTCGCCGCCCTCTCGCCATTCGCGCCGGACCTTCGCACGAGCGACGACCCCGGGCTGATCGCCGCCCTCGGGCTCGCCACCGGGCGAGCCGTTCTCCGAAAGGCGGCCGCATGATCGCCGTCAACTTCCTACCCCAGCCGCGCCGACTCGCCGCCCAGCGCCGACGCCGAACACGCATGTGGTCGCTGGGCTGCGCGGGCTACGGACTTGTTCTCGCCACCGCCTGGGCCGCGGGCGCCGCGGGCCACGGCGCCGACGACACCGCCGCGGCGGAGCTCACGTCGCTGCAATCCAAGATCGAAGCCCGTGACGCCGACCTCGCGGCCCTTCGCATCGCCGACGCGGGCGTGAACCGGCGGCTTGACGCCGCCCGCTCGGTCGCCGAACACCCCGACTGGAGCATCCTCCTGCGCCTCCTCGCGGACCTCCGCGGCGCCGACGTCGCGCTCGACCGCGTCGCAGTCGTCCAGCGCCCCGGCAAGGTCCCCGCGGAGGGCCCCGGCCGCGGGGGCGCGACGCTGACACTCGGCGGGGTCGCGCTCACCTCGCGGGCGGCGTCGGAGTTCGTCATGCGGATGGAATCGCACGGCCTGTTCGAGAGCGTGGTGCTGCAGGAGGTCCGCACCCGTCCCGGCAACGCCGAGGGCTCGCCCGCGCTCACGAGCTTCAGCGTCACCGCCGCGCTCGCCGACACCGACACCGTGGGGGCCAAGAAGTGAAGCTCCAGCTGCCGAACCTGAGCCGCGTAGACGCCGCGGGCGCTGGCGCGGTCGCCGTCCTCACCGTGGGCGGCTATTTCGCGGGCTACGCGCCGCTCCAGGCGGCGCAGGCCACCCAGACCTCCCAGCGTGAGACACTCGCTCAGCAGCGCGAGACGCTCGAACGCCGCGACGACGACCTCCGCAAGCTACGCATCGCCGCCGCTGATTCCAAAGCCAAACTATCCTCGGCCATCACGCTTGAGCCCGCCTCGCGCCTTACCTCGCGCATGGCCGCCTTCCCCGAGCTCGCCGAGCTGCACGGCGTGGTGATCCTTGAAACGCTGCCCAGGGCCGCCGTCGTGGGCAAGCAGTTTGTCCGCGTGCCGCTGGGCGTGAGCGGCACCGGGCCCTACCCGGCGTTCGCCTCGTTCCTCGCGGGCATCGCGGCCCGCTTCCCCGACATGGAGGTCGTGAGTTTCCAGATTTCCGGCCAGCCCGAGGATTCGTCGCAGCCCTCCCGCTTCGCCGTCGACCTCGTGTGGTACACCGTGCCCGATGGCGCCGACGATGCCGACAACGCCGGAAATGCGGGCACGAAGACGACCCCGCGGAAGTAACTCGCTTGCGTTTCGCGCGGGTGTATGGCGTAGTTAGACCGTGGGACTCAACACGAAACAGAAAGCCGCGTGCGCGGTGCTCGGCCTTGCCGCCGTCGCGCTGTGCGTCGATAAGTTCGCCCTGGGCAGCGGGGCACTCCAGCCCGCCTCGGCCGAGGCCGCGCCAGCCGCGCCCCCGGCCAAGGTGAAGGGCGGGGCGCGCCACGTCGCCGCTGCCGGCCGTTCGCTGACGGCCCGGCTGGCGGCGCTCAACCCTCCCCTGCCCGCGCCGGCCTTCGGCGACGCGTTTCAGGCTTCGCCCGCGTGGTTCGCGGCCCCCGCCGTCGCGGGCCCCGTCGCCGTGCAGGCCGCCTCGCCTCTGCCGGTGTTCAAACTCACCGGGGTGATGAAAGACGTCGCCGTCATCAACGGCAAAGTCTTCAAGGTCGGCACCAGCTTCGACGAGTCCACGCCCGGCGGCGCCGCCAGCATCTCGCTGCTGGCCGTCGACACCGTGGCCCGCACGGCGACGCTCATCATCGGCGACCGGGTAGTGGAGATCCGCGTCGACGACGACAAGCTGGGCAAGGCCGAGAACAACCCGCGTGCCGGCGCGGACAAGCCCTGATGCCCGCGAGTTTTCGGAGTGCATCGACCGCGCGGGCGCCTCGCGCGCAAACACCGGCGCGGGCGGTCAACCCGAGGCGGTCGGCCGCCGATGTGAGAGCGTCGGGCGGCGTGCCCGGCATGCAAAGAGTTGCCCACAGCGGCGTGAAACGGAGGTCGCGATGAAGTCTCGGCGTGGATTCAGCCTCATTGAACTGGTCATTGTCGTCGTCATCATCGGCATCATCGCCGCCATCGCCATCCCGCGCATGAGCCGCGGCGCCTCGGGCGCCAGCTCCGCCGCCCTCTCCGGCAACCTCACGCTGCTCCGCAGCGCCATCGACCTCTATCACACCGAGCACGGCGGCGAGCCCACCAGCTTCCCCGCCGCCGCCACCTTCGTCGAGCAGATCACCACCTACACCGACGCCACGGGCGCCAACAGCGCCGCCAAGACCGGCGCCTTCATCTTCGGGCCCTATCTCCGCGCGATTCCCGCCTGCCCGGTGGGCACCAAGAAGGGCAAGACCGGCGTCGCCGCCGCCATCGGCGCCAGCGTCGGTTGGGTCTATGACGCGACCAGCGGCGCCATCATTGTCGGCGTCGCCGCCGGCGAACTCGACGACACCGGCAAGGCCTACATCTCCTACTAAGCCTCGCGCACACGGCCAACTCGCGACGCCCGGCGGACCCTCCGCCGGGCGTCGTTGTTTTGGCTTGAAGGTGGCACGGGGCAGGCGGCTTTGGGCCTGACCCGTGCAGGAGTGCAAGGGGCCTCCCGTACGGGTCAGCCGCCGAGCCGGGTGCCCCGTGCCACCTCCAGCACGCGGGCCAGCGTCGCGTCGGCGTCCAGATCGTCAACATCGATGACGGCCTCGGCAAGCTCTCGGTATATGAGGTCGCGCCGCCGCCACACCGCCTCGACCTCTTCAATCGTGCCCGCACCGGTGATGCTGGGGCGCTGCTCCGTCGCGCCGGCCAGCCTCGCCCGCAGCGTGGCGGGGGTTGCCCGCAGGTACACCACGATGTGGACGGCACGGACAGCGCGTGGGCCAACCGTGGACCCAAGGTCGATTTTCCGCTCGCCCGCAGGCCTATCAGCGCGATGATCACGCCCCACGTTATACCCGCGGTACCCGGGCCTTCGTCGCCACGCCTCCTCAGACCCGGCGCCGCTAGTTCGTCGGGTCGTACAGCGTGAACGACCGGCCCCATACGAGGTTGATCGCGAACGTGTAGTTCACCTCTTCCTCGCTGTGCTGCAACACCGCCGTCCCCTCCACCCGCAGCCCCTCGTGCAGCGACAGCAATGCCGTCACCCCGGCCTGCGAATAGTCGTCCAGCGAGTACAACGGGTCGCCGCGGGCGCCGGCGTAATCATCGCCCTCAAAGTGGCTCACGAACCCCCGCAGCAACACCTGCTCGTGCGGGCGCGTGTCGATGTGGGCAAACACCTCGACGCCCGAGCCGCTCTCGTCGTCCGCCGTCGAGTCGTGGCTCGCGAGATACCGCGCCCCCACCCGCACGTCCTCCAACCACTTCGGCGGCGTCACAAACCTGGACCCCTGAATGCCCACCGACCCGCCGATGAGCCCGGCGACATAGTTCTCGACGCGGTCGCCGTCGTTCTGCTGCCCGCCGACGTGGTACCACAGCATCTGGGCGTCGCCCCGCAGGCCGTCGAGCCGCAGCTGCGTGGCGTTGCCGACCTCGAACTCCTCGGCCGTGAACTCGTCCTCGCGGACGCGCCAGTTGATCCACAGGTCGTTCTTCCAGTGCTCCCAGTCCACGCGGGCCTGAAACCCCTGCTCGGTCTCGTGGAACACATGCACATCGTCCAGCAGCGCGTCGCTGATGGGGTGCGTGGGCAGGATGGTGCCCGCGATGATGTACACGCCCCGCGTGGGCTCGTAGGCCAGTCGCACCAGGGGCTCGACGACATCCAGCGCGTCGTCGTCGCCGAAGTTCTGGCCCAGGACCACGCCGCCCTCGATGGTCAGGCGCTCGCCTGCGCGGTAGCGCAGCCGTACCGGGGCGAGGAAGCCGAAAAAAGTCTCGCCGTCGATCCCGGTGCTGTCGTCAAACCCGGTGAGCTCGAGGTTCTTGAAGAAGAACGCCGTCTCGACGGCGAGGTCCAGTGTGTCCACCCGCGTGCGCCCCAGCGGGTTGTCTTCGTTGCGCGCGTGCGGGGTGCCGGTGGGGTAGCCCCAGTTGCGACCGATCACGGTGCTGTCGCCGATGATCGAGAACTCCTGGGCGAACGCGGGGGCGGCGCCCGCGAGCGTCAGAACGATGGCGATACGAACGTTGCGCATGCGTGGCCCCTTGTGAAAACTGGAAAGGGCGGAGTGTACCGCAAACGCCGTCTGGGTTATTGAGGTAAGCGAAGGTTCACACGGCGAATCACGCCCGGGACTGGTACCCGCCGTCTTCGGTGTTGATCCGCAGCTTCTCGCCGATGTTGATGAAGTCGGGGACGCGGGTCTTGAGCCCCGTCTCCATCGTGGCTTCCTTCATCACGCTGGTCACGGTCCCGTTCTTGACGCCCGGGTCGCAGGCCTTGACCGTCAGCTCCACCGACGCGGGCAGCTCGACCAGGATGGGGTTGCCGTCGTGGACGAGCACGGTCGTGGACGCGTTGGCCCGGAGATACAGCAGGGCGTCGCCCAGCACCTCGGGCGAAATCGTCGCCTGCTCGTAGTTCTCCGAGTCCATGAACGTGGCGCCGTGGTTGTCGGAGTAGAGGTACTCCATCTGGCGGCGGTCCAAATCCACAAGCTCGACGTCGTCGGAGGGCTTGTACCGCTTCTCGATCGTCTGCGCCTTCAGCACGTCTTTGATCTTGAGCTGGATGAACGCCCGCAGGTTGCCCGGCGTGCGGTGCTCGATCCCCGTGACGACGAACAACTTGCCGTCGATTTTCACGCCCTGGCCCGGGCGAAGGTTGGTGGCCTGCATAAATGTCCTTTTTAGAAGGGGGTAAGTCTAGGCGCGCGACCTCAAAAAGGCATTCGCTGGACGCCGGGGCTGAGGCTCTGCGAAGCCTCGGATTCCGCGCACCCTCGCAAACGCTCCCTCACGGTCGCGTCTCTTATAGTCGGCCATGACCACCCTCTCCCGCCGCGACTTCGTCCGCGCCTCCGCCGTCTTCGCCGCCGCCGGCATGCTCGGCCGCCCCGCGTGGGCCCGCCGCGCCGACGGCACCTACTTCGAATGGACGCAAGTCCGACCCGGCATCTACGCGGGCCTGGACCGCGCGGCCGCCAACCCCGCTGTCATCGGGGGCAACAGCACCTTCGTCACCGGCGCGGGCGGTGGGGCGCTGATCGACACCAAGCAGGCCGTGCTGGGCCGCGCCCTCCGCCGCGAGGCCGTCCCCCTCGGCCCCGTCGCCCGCGTCATCAACACCCACCACCACGCCGACCACGCCGGCGGCAACCACGCCTTCACCACCGACCTGCCCCTGCTCGCCCACCAGCGTTGCTGGGAACGCCTGAAGGAGTCCTACACCCAGCAGATCGCTCAGCTCGCTCAAAAGGCCGAGGCCCTCGCGACCAGCCAGGCCCCCGGCGCCGCCGCCGCGGGCGCCGACGCCAAGGCCTTCGCCGCCGAGCTTGCCTCGATCAAACCCACCGCGTGGGAGCCCACCGAGCGGTTCGAGAAGGACAAGACGCTCGACGCCGCGGGCCGGAAGTTCGAGCTGCACCACTACGGCGTCGGTCACACCGACAACGACGTCATCGTGCATCTGCCCGCCGACAACCTGGTTATCACCGGCGACCTCATCTTCCACGGCACCCACGCGTACTACGACCGCGGCGCCCGGGCCAACAGCGAAGGCTGGATCGCGTCGCTCCGCGAGGTCGTCAAGCTTTGCAAGGGTGGCACCGTCGTGGTCCCCGGCCACGGCCCGGTGGGCGACGTCTCATGCGTGACCCGACAGATCGAATACTTCGAGCGCCACCGCGAGGCCGTCGCCGCCGCCATCAAGGAAGGCAAGCCCCGCGAGGAGATCGCGAAGATGTCGCTCCCGCAGTACGCCGACTTCGGCATGAAGCAGGCCGTGCCCATGCTGTGGGGCGGCATCTACGACGAGATGACGAAGATGCCCGCCGAAGAGCCGTCGGTGCCGAAGAAGTCCCAGTAACGTTCTGAACGCACCGGTGGCACACCCAGACTCAGGGCACACGCTCCAACTCCGCCCACGTCCACGGCGTCTTCCGCGCGCTGGTCGCCGTCCGGATCGCCCCCACGGTCGCGGGCGAGACCGCCGTCGCCTCGTTGCCCCACGCCCGTCGGATGTACGTCAGCACCGCCGCCACCTCGTCGTCGCTCTCCAATAGCGGCGGCGGCATCGCGTTGTCGTACTCCACGCCGCTCACCGTCAACGGCCCGTCCATGCCGTGCAGCAGAATCCGCACCGGCCGCCCCACCGGGCCCAGCGCGATGTGCGACCCCACCAGCGGCGGCGTTTGCC
>Ga0163149_10005521_pt1 | contig 13309 bp, 6 predicted proteins | sample OliLakLV19MP5G1_FD_148604 | JGI IMG/M metagenome (GOLD analysis project Ga0163149, IMG submission 148604) | Freshwater microbial mat bacterial communities from Lake Vanda, McMurdo Dry Valleys, Antarctica - Oligotrophic Lake LV.19.MP5.G1 | ecosystem: Environmental > Aquatic > Freshwater > Lake >...
GTTACAAAAGAATTTAAAATGATTTTTATCAATATTTCTTATTTTTGACAAAGATTTTGTTAATTTGTCTTAAATATCAAATAAATAAAGTAAAAACTAAGTAAAACTTTTTGTCATAAAAACACTCAATGGAGCTTCCAAATTCTATGAACAAACTAGAGATAAATGATTTTTTAAAAGAAGTGGAAATATTTCGCAACTTAAATGCAAATGAAATTGAAGTTATTACTGAACTGATAGAAATTACTGAATACAAAACTAATGATTTGATATTCAAGGAAAAATCTGAAAGAGATAGACTTTACTTAGTCTTCGAAGGGACTGTCCATTTATTCAAATTCAATATTAATGGCTCCGAGCAATTAATCAACATTATTAAAAAAGCTGAAACTTTCGGTGAAGCATCTATACTTGAGAATTACCCTCACTCTTCAAATGCAAGAGCTTTTAGCGATGTAACTATGTTCACCATCACCAGTGAAGATTTTTCTGAACTTACTTCATTGAACCCAAAATTAGTTTCAAAGATTATTTCTCAAACAGCAAAGCTAATATCCAGAAGAATAAGGCTATCCAATGGGCAAATAATGGGGCCAGGAGCTCAGTATATTTCTGGGAAAACCCGCCTTGAACATGATTTGCTTGGAGAAAGAGAAGTTCCTTTTGAATTCTATTATGGAATTCAAACTCTTCGTGCTTTAGAAAATTTCAATATTTCTAATGTGAAAATAAGTAATTATCCCAACTTGATAAAAGCTTTAGCTTACGTTAAAATTGCTGCAGCTAAAGCAAATTACGAAGTGGGCGAACTGCCTGAAAATATTAAAAATGCGATTGTGGAAGCTGGCGAAGAAATAATCCAAGGGAAATTACTTTCGCAATTCGTTGTAGATGCTATTCAAGGTGGGGCTGGTACTTCTACTAATATGAATGCAAATGAAGTGATAGCAAATAGAGCTTTGGAGCTAATGGGACACGAAAAAGGGCAATATGAATATTGCCACCCAAATAACCATGTGAACCACGCACAATCTACTAACGATGCATACCCATCGGCACTTAAAATTGCAATTATGTATAGCAATTTGCAATTAGTGGAAGAGCTTGCTTTGCTTGCTGAATCATTCCGAAACAAAGGAACTGAATTTGCTCATATTATTAAAATGGGAAGAACTCAATTGCAGGATGCTGTGCCAATGACTATGGGACAGGAATTTGATGCTTATGCGGCAACTTTACAAGAAGAGATTAAGCGATTGCAACAAAATGCTCGATTATTCCGCAGAGTGAATATGGGCGGAACTGCTATTGGAACAGGATTGAATGCCAACCCAGATTATGCAGGCAAATGTGTCAAACATTTGGCTGAGCTTACTGGATTCCCAATTGAACGTTCTAAAAACTTAGTGGAAGCGACTCAGGATACTGGCTCTTTTGTTCTTTACTCATCTACTGTAAAACGCCTAGCAGTGAAGCTCTCTAAGATATGCAACGATTTGCGATTGCTAAGCAGTGGGCCTCGTGCTGGCTTTGGAGAAATAAATTTACCTAAGATGCAACCTGGTTCGTCTATAATGCCTGGCAAAGTAAACCCTGTGATTCCAGAAGTGATGAATCAAATTGCTTTTAATGTGATTGGACACGATTTGACAGTAACAATGGCGGCAGAAGCAGGGCAATTAGAGCTTAACGTGATGGAACCTGTTATAGCTCATTCTATTTTTGAAAGTATAGAACAGCTTACAAATGGTATGCGTACTCTTCGTCAGCGTTGTATAGATGGAATTACGGCAAATGAAGAAGTTTGCAGAAAAATGGTCGAAAATAGTATTGGAATTATTACTGCCCTTAATCCCATACTGGGCTATGAAACTTGCACTGAATTAGCTAAAGAAGCTTTGGAAACAAATGCTGGAGTTTACGACTTAATTATTTCAAAAAACATTCTCACAAGAGAAGAATTAGATAAATTTTTATCGCCAATGGCAATGGCTGTTGGGCAAAGAAAGTAAGTTATAAGGTTTTAAAAAAAGCGATGTTAAAAAGAGAATTAGTAGAAACTATATTTAAAGCGTTTTCTATAGAGCGATGGAATGATAAACTCCGACCAATGGAGCTTAATCAAATGGATAGGCATGCGCACAAAATGATGATAGCATACTGCTTCGCCAAATACGAAGAAGATGCTGGAAATCCAGTCAATTGGTTAGAGATTATTCGTGGTGGAATTTATGAATTGCTTAGACGAACTGTCATTTCCGATATTCAATCTCCTGTATATAAAGAAATTGCTAAAAATGAGGTGCTTCTAAATAAACTCAATGAGAAAATCTATTCTGAAATTGAGTCTTTTTTCCCGAGCAAAAAGATTAAAAAAGAATTCCACGATTACTTATTTACTCCTGGATTTATATCGCCACAAAGCCAAGAAATACTTAATGCCGCTGGGAAATACGCAAGCTATTGGGAATTTAAAATTATTCAAACTGTGAACCCAACTGGGTGGACTATTGAAAAGATTAGTCTATATTTGGGTAAAGAGCTTGAAAAATACAATCACCTAATTGGGATGAAGAAAATTAACACTGAGCTTCCAATTAAAAGATTCCTTGATTTATGTGGTGAGCTTCGCTATCAGATTCGTTGGGGACATTTGCCACGAATTCCTAAAACATCTGTACTTGGTCATGTGATGCTTGTTGCAACATTGACTTACTTTGTAACAAATGAATTAAAAAATCCATCGGCTAAAAGAATATACAACAACTTTTTTGGTGCTTTATTCCACGATTTGCCAGAAGCTATTACTCGGGATATTATCAAGCCAATTAAACGCTCTGTGGAAGGGATGCAAGAAGAAATCAAGAAAATTGAAGACCGCTTGACTGACCAAGAAATATTTCCATTGGTGGAAGCAGATTGGATAGAAGAATTAAAATTCTTCACAAGAGAAGAGTTCGATAGCAAAATTAGAAATGGAGAAAAAGTAATAGATACGGAGCTGAATACTAAATACAATGATGATATTTATAATCCGTATGATGGCGAATTAATCAAATCAATTGATGATTTTGCTGCATTTTTGGAAGCACTAAACTCAATTGATTATGGAATTAAATCTAAGGAATTGGAAAACGCAAAAACTACAATTAAAAATTTATATTTAGGCAGAGTAATCTCAGGATTGCCAGTTTATAAATTGTTTGAACAATTTGATTAAAAATCACAACTTAGCTGGCAACCAATAGCTGAATTTAACTGCTACTACATTCATTTTCGTGTTTGAAAAACTATCGAATATATTGTTTGTATGGAAAGGTAGCACATTATCGAAAGTCTCGCTTGTTGCCTGCCAAACTAAGAAAAAGAAACTGCCACGCACCCATTCCCAACGTAGAACTAAATTGGATCGGAATGCAATTATATTGAAATCAGGTTTATTTAAGTAGAATGTTTCATTGCCGTCTGTTACAAGGTATCTACCATCTTCTTTTTCAAGTTTAGTTCCATTACTTTTGCCATAGTTTGTGAGTTCATTGCTCAATGGCTTAGCAAGTTCACCAAAGTTTTCATAAGCACCATTTGATGTGAATGGCTGCATATATAGTTCCAATGTCAAAGTAGGAGTGAATATATAATTTGCTCTTAGATCAATCCCTAAAGTATTTTGGGAAATTTCACCAAAAATATATCTATTTTTTGAATTAGCTACAGTTGATATATACTGAGCTTTGTTCAAATTATTTGTAAAATTTGCACCAATTGAAAGCTCCAACTTATCAAACACTTGCGATTTAATGAAAGCACTTGTAAATAAATAATGGCTACCAACTGTATTTCGGTGGTACTCTAAATTAGCATTGTAAGTAGTTCTTCGGCTGAAATCCGAACCAAAGAAAATAGAAAACATACTGCGATTTGGCAGAAGCATGGCTGGTCCGCCACGAGTTTCGCTATTGCTAAAGGCATCGGCATAATTTTGAAAAGTGAAATCTACTTGGTTTCTATTAGTAAATACATATTGCGAGAAAAGTCCTATTGAATTTTTTAGCAATAGTCCAGCATAGTCATATTGAATATAGTTGAACGCTTTAATTGAATAGCTGTAATAATACTCAGTTTGCTTTAAATCTCTATAAGTCAAGTATGAATCGAAAGTACGGTTGTCCACCGCTTGCACTCTACCTAAATCGTTCAAATCGAAATATGGTGAAAGTTCTTTATAGTTCAATCCCCAAAGCCAATGGTCTCCAGCGTGCTTTTGGAAATTTAGTCCAATTGCATAGCCATTCATTTCGTTCAATAAACCATTAATTTTATATAAACTATTCGGACGTTGCAAGAATCTGGCGGGTGCAGTTTGCCTAAGCAAGATAGCTTCTTTTCTGCCATATAAATGGCTAAACTGCATTGTAGAATTCACACTATAATTCCCATCGAACAGACGATATTGGAAATCCAAAGCAGCGGTATAGGCACGTTTGGGAAGAATATTAATTAAATTATTGCAATCGCACAAGCTACGCTCCACCCCAGTTGCCGAAAGTGCTATATAAGAATTTGCTTGGTCGAATTCTTTTTCAATTCGAACTAAGTTATAACTTGTGAGTGGTTCTATCTCTTCTTGATATTGTTTAGAGCCACTTGTAAAATTAGCATAAACTTTTTCTGTGAGTGCAGATAGCCCAGCAACTGTAAGCTTATTTGCAAGTCTGCCAGAGAATTTTGCTGCTCCAAGTATATCGGTTGTTTTAGGAACGTTATTGTATAATCCATTGTTCAAAGCACCGTGTGGCACTCCGCCAATTCTACGAGAATAAAACAAATCTCCCATTCTATCGAATATTTGTTTGCCTTCTGTGAAAAAAGGGCGGCGTTCGGAATAATAAACTTCGTAAGCTGATAAATTCACAATAGATGGGTCTAATTCCACTTGTCCGAAATCGGGCAGAACTGTTGCATCGAGAGTAATATCTTGAGTAACTCCAAACTTTATATCAAGTCCATAATTCAATTTGGATTCTGTTTCTTTTGCTAAAGGATTACTTTTGTCATAAAATGGATTTTGAGTTAATCTTCCATTCAAATATGGTTGTAGTTCTAATCGAGTAGTGGGTTTGATATCTTCAAAACCAGATAGCTCTGCAAACTTAGAAGACCAACCAAACGAACGACGTGGTATCAAAGCGAAATAAATATCTTCTCTACTCGATGGAGTATATTGATTGATGTTTAATCCGAATCGAATTGTATCGCTATGGCTAAAACGCAATTGAGTGAATGGGATGCGCATTTCGCAAGTCCAACCCAATGAATCAATATTGGCTTTGCCTTCCCAAACAGGGTTATAGGTGTAGTCTCTGCTGTATTCACTATCGTCGTTGGAAACATAGTCACTAATTGAACCAACGGCAGTTACTAAGAAAGAATATGCAGTACGTTTGTCGAAATAAGAATCAAGAACTAAGATGATTTTTTCTGCATTGAAAGTATTATCTCGTTTGAAAGCAGTTGAGCGAATTCCTTCAATATCTTTTCGATACATACGTGCAGCGAAATAAATCGCATCGTTGTCATAAGCAATAGCGAACTTTGTAATCTCAAGAGGTTTCTCACCTTCGTTTGGCTCTTTCACAAGGAAATCATCATGGAAATTGGCAGATAGCCAAAACTTATCATCTAAAAGTCCATCTAGTGATATTTTCTCGTTGCCGAGATTTTGGATATTTATTTTCTTTTTGGGTTGTTCTTCCGCAATTAATATAGCAAAAGTAAATAAGCCAAAGAATGCGATTATTAGAATTTTCATTAAGCTACTACGACTCTTTAGCAATTATGTTCATTGCAGATTTGATTCCATCAGCGGCAGAGCTAACTATTCCGCCTGAAAATCCACTGCCTTCGCCAGCTAAATAGAAATTATCGAAGCCATCAATAAGCCCACCGACATTCCGCTTCACTTGGATTGGCGATGAGGTACGGCTTTCTAATCCCATCAAATATCCATCTTCGAAGCCATCAATTTTCTTTGAAAACTCACGCAGTGCTTTTACTTGCGATTGCACAATTTCTTTTGGCATCAGCTCTCTAAACTCTGCTGTTACCAATGGGAAAGGATAGCTTGTTTCAATAAAGTGCGATGTAGTTTTGTTTTCTAAAAAATCGCTAACTTTCACAGCTGGTGCTGCATAGCCATCTACATAATCAAAGAATTTATGCTCCAATTTTGAAACCCATTCGAGTGCTTCAAGTGGTTCAACTTCTTTTTTCAGTAGCTCATTCAAATTTACCGCCGCAACAATAGCAGAATTAGCAAAAGGATAATTACGCTTATAGTTGCTCATACCATTGACAATATTGACACCTTTTTCAGGCGGAGCTGGCACAACCATTCCCCCAGGGCACATACAAAAAGAATACACAGGAAGAATTGCATCGTTATAAGTAAGTGCATAATCGGCATTTTTTACTCCTGGCAAACTTGGCTTTTTCCAAAGTGCAATATTTATTTGCTCTTGGAAGTGCTCAACTCTTGAGCCAATGGCAAAAGTTTTCGATTGGAACTGCACGCCATTTTTAATCATTTTAGTGTAAGTTGGATAGCTAGAATGACCAATAGCAAATATGAAATAATCAGCATCCATTTTGCCAAGTTCAGTTTCCAAACTAACAACTTTGCCATTCTTAACTTCAAAGTCTGTCATAAGGCAGTCGAAATGAATAGTGCCACCATTTTCAAGAAACTCTTTTCTCAAGTTTCGAGCTACTTTCGTAAGGATATTGCTACCAACGTGTGGCTTAGATAGATAATGAATTTCTTCTGGAGCACCAGCAGAGATTAGCTTATTAAAAATATATTTGCGTTCTGCTTTAATAGTTTTGGTGCGACAAGTCAGCTTACCATCGGAAAAAGTGCCAGCTCCACCTTCGCCGAAAGCATAGTTGCTACGTTCGTTCAAATTGCCATTTTTCTCGAAATCCCTAACATCTTTAATTCTTTGGAAAACCTCAGGCCCACCTTCAATCACAGTTGTTTGGAAACCAGCTTCTTGCAGCACAAGAGCTGCAAATAGTCCAGCAGGGCCGCTTCCAACAACAATTACTTTCTTGTTTTGGGTCTTCTTAGGAATTTCTAATTTATAATTTTTTTTATCGTCACTTTTTTTGATGACTTCGGAATGAACTCCCACTCGCACTTGCCAATGAATAAACCTATGGTTTCTGCCATCGAGCGATTGCTTATCTATTTTGTAATCGAATGAGTCTGTGCCTAATTGCTCTTTAATTAAATTGCGAAGTAATTCGGGTGTATAGTCGGTTGGTAGGTCGAATTCGAAATATTTGAAGCCCATTTAGATTCCTTGTTTTGGAATATTATGTTTGATAATTTTACAAAATTAAGTATTTATCTATTTAATAATCATTCCATTTCAAATAAATTTCAAACAATATTGTTAATTTGCAAATTACTTTTCTTCAGAAAATCAAAAACTAAAACTTTGAAAAGCCAAAACGACAGCAAAATAGAAAGAGAAAACTTTGACGCAAATGATTTGACAGCATTTGATGTCTTGAAAAAATCCTTTAAGTTTATTCTCCCTTTTAAACATTTAGTAATAATAACATTTTTTTTTAATTCTTTGTTTTCGGCACTATCCACAATGTCTATTGCTTTGATTAATCCTGTTTTTGGGATACTCTTCAATGGCGATTCTGGAACAGGGGGCACTCAAGGAATGGCGACTCCACTTGGCAGTAGCTATAAAAATTTCTATACTTGGATATACAAACTGATTTATTCGAGTACTCCAGAAAGTACTTTGATTAATCTAAGTATATTGATTATTACAGTGTTTTTTTTCAAAAACTTATTCAAGTATATTGGGAATATCTATTCTATCAGACTTGAAAACAATATAATCAAATCAATTAAAGATAAAATCTTTGAAAGTTTGATGTACTTATCTCTTGACTTTTATTCCAAAAGCAGACAAGGGCATTTAATTTCTGTTCTTACAAACGATGTAGGTACTTTGAATGGGACATCTGTTTCGACTTTTTCAATTGTATTAAGAGAATTAGTACAGATATTCTTGTCTTTGTTTCTACTGCTTTCTATATCCACAAAACTTACACTAATTGCTTTTAGTACCAGTATAATTTCTATCTTGCTTATCAGATATTCGGTTCAACACTTAAGAAGATATGCTTCCCGCATTCAAAGTGCAATGTCCGATTACACAACTACATTGCAAGAATCAATATCAGGTATTAGAGTAATTAAAGCTTATGTGGCAGAAAAAGTTATTGCCGATAAATTCAAAAGAGAAACACAGAGTTTTGTGAAATCAATCATAAAAAATGAGAAAGTATCGCAATTAATTCCAGCTATCAATGAAATTTCAGCAATCTCTGCATTGTGCATTGTGCTATATGTGGGTGGGACAGATGTAATTGTGAATAAATCATTTCGTGGTCAGGACTTAATGACATTCCTATTTGCCTTGTTTTCAATAATGTCGCCAATCACAACTACCATTAATACAGTAAGTGGTTTCCAAAAAGGACTAATTGCAGGCAGAAGGATATTTGGGATAATAGACGCACCTGTCTCAATTCAGAGTGGCAGCAAAGATATATTTGAATTCAATCAAAAAATTGAAGTGAAAAATGTTTCGTTCGGCTATAACCACGAAAGAGAAGTACTAAAGAATGTAAGTTTCACACTTGAAAAGGGCAAAAAAATTGCATTCGTAGGTCTAAGTGGTAGCGGCAAATCAACTATGCTCGATTTGTTGATTCGATTCTACGACCCTACAAGTGGCACTATATCAATTGATGGTAATCAAATTAAAACTCTAAATTTACCTGAATACAGAAGATTATTTGGAATAGTTTCTCAAGAAACAATGCTATTCAATGATTCACTTGAAAATAACATTCGATATGGAAATGATAGTATAAGTTTGGAAAGAATAGAAATCGCTGTGAAAGTAGCAAATGCAGAAGACTTTATAAATAAGTCGTCAAACGGTTTGAAAACACTTATTGGTGATAGAGGTGCTACTCTTTCTGGTGGAGAAAGGCAACGAATAGCAATAGCAAGAGCAATTGTGAGAGAGCCAGAAATCTTGATTTTCGATGAAGCAACATCTGCTTTAGATGCAAAAAATGAAAGTATTGTGCAAGAAGGTATAAATTCAGCACTCGAAAACCGTACTGCTATTATTGTAGCCCATAGACTTTCTACAATTAGAAATTGCGATGAAATATTGGTTTTTGAGCAAGGCGAAATAGCTGAAAGAGGTACTCATACTGAATTGCTGGAATTAAATGGAATTTACAAAAAGCTTTGTGACATTCAATTTAACAGCAAAAAAGATTAAATAATTTTAATTAAATTATGTTTATCACAAAAAAAAGCAAAAAATATTTTGTTTTTCTTTAAATAAGCATTATTTTGTGCAATGTAAAGTTATGAATTATTGAATATTTGGTTAAGAAAAAGGATATTTCATTTTAATTTTTAATAACATTACTCAAAATTTGAATAAGAAAAAACAACTTTTTAATAATTTTTAAAGGATAAAATCCTATATGAAAAAAAATATCAACCACATATTCGCAGTTATTCTAACTGTAATTGGCTTGATGTCATCGCAATTTGCGATTTCTCAAGTAACTACTGTATCAGTAGTGGGTCAACCTACTAATTTAGTATCATGCTATGGAACAGTTAATCCATACATCTCTACTTTGGTTTCTGTTCAAAGCAATGCTGTATTACTACCTGGTGTTACTTGGGATATATACTACCAATGGTTCAAAAAAAATCCTGATGCATCTTTTTCAAAAGTTGGAGCAGAATTAAAAAACAGTGGACAGTTAACTTATGCTAGCTTAGCATTTTCAAATAGTGGAAATTACAGATGCGAATCTTATGCAAAAACTAGTGATAGTTTGCTAACTAGTAGTAATACCGTTACATCAAACGAATGTGTTGTGAATGTACTTTCTGCTGGTATGATTACTAGACAACCAACTAAAGTTTATGCAAACATTGGTGATGTTGTAGTTTTAGATTTTGATGCTCACGTTACTGGTCAATATGGAGTAGTTCCAAATTACTTATTACCAATACAATGGTTTCAAGGAACAACTGCTATAGTTGATAATAATGATATAGCAGGTGCTAAATCTAACAGAATGACAATTAGAGTAACAAATGCTAATCAATACACTTCCAATTACTATGCAACAGTAACAGGTCAGTGTGGTGTTATCACTACTGCTCAAATTTCAATTGAAAAATTCCCAACAATTACTATCAATTCACAACCAGCTGATGTTGCTGTTTGTGTAAACACTGATGCAATGGCAATGGTTAACGCTTCAGCTTCAAATAGTGCTACTTTGGCTTACCAATGGTATGCTGGTTCAACTATGTTAGTAAATCAAACTAGTCCAAAAATTTCTGGTGCAATGACTCCAACTTTAACTTGGACAGCAACTGCAGCAATGACTGGTATCTATTGTATGATTTCTACTACAGATGGTATGACTTCTAAAGCTTCTAGCTCAATTTCATTGACAGTAAATACTGCTCCTATGATCACAATGCAACCATCAGCTACTATCTCTGGACAAATTAGCAAACCTTTTAGTATTGAAGTAATGGCAACAAGCACTCCTTCTGCTTCTTACTCTTGGTCTAAAGACGGTGCTGCTATTGCTGGTGCAAATTCATCTACTTTTAGTGTTGCTATTGCAGCTGCTACAGACGCTGGTGTTTACACTTGTCAAGTTAATAACCCTTGTGGTTCTGTAACTTCTGCTGCCGCAACTGTTAGCGTTACTCAAGAGCAAATCGTAGTTGCTTCAGTAAATGGCGAAGATTTCAATACAGTTGGTTTGCACACAAGCACTCCAAATCCAGTAAATGATTTAGCTACGTTGAATTTCACTTTAGCTAATTCAGCTAATGCTACATTAGTATTGATTGATGCAACTGGTTATGAAGTAGCTCAATTATTCAATGGCGTTGCTAACGCAGGTTTGAACAAATTGACAATTTCTGCAAATTCATTGAATTTAGCTTCAGGTGTTTACTACTTGAAATTAACTTCTGGTGAATTGACTCAAACAAAACAATTAGTAGTTACAAAATAATTCTAATTTAATTGTTTAAAAATTAAAGCCAAGTCTGCAAAAGACTTGGCTTTTTTTATGTTTTTTAATAAAGAAACATATTTCTAAAATTATGATTTAACTCTAAACGGATTATTGATTATATTTGTTTAATTGGATTAAAACAAACTATAAAAAAAGGGATTTATGAAAAAAACCAAATAACAATATTTTTCCAAAATTACTACTTGCATTGGTTATGTGTTTAGTAGTGAATGTTGGAAATATTTGCTTTGCTCAAGAAGAAATTGGGCTAATACTTGGGCCTCCGAGCAATGAAGTAAAAACATTAGTAGTCAATAGCTCCGATGTACTCTTCGCTGGAACTTGGGGCGAAGGAGTACTAAGATCTGTAAATGGTTCTACTTGGACAAAGTCGAACAATGGGCTTACCAATCTATATATAAGCAGTTTGAATGTAGCAAATGGTGGAGAAATCTATGCCGCTACTTATGGCGGTGGTGCTTTTAAATCTACTGATAATGGTGCCAATTGGGTAGCTATTAATAACGGAATAGATAATTTATCGTTGAAAGCTATATTTTCATTCAGTGATAATATTATTTTTGCTGGGTCTTATGGAAGTGGTATTTACCGCTCCACAAATGCTGGTACTTCTTGGACAAAATCAAATAAAGGATTGACTTATAGAGATATGAGTTGTTTTGGCAGTAGTGTAACTGGCGTGGTCTATGCTGGTACTTATGGTGGTGGACTATTCCGCTCATTAGATAGTGGTAAAACTTGGATGAGCAAATCGGGCATTCCAAATAATTACATAAACCAAATTACAAGATTCAAAAACGGAACCAGCGTAGCTTGTACAAATGGCAGAGGTTTATATCAATCTGATAATGATGGTAAATCTTGGTTGGAATTTGCAGATCCAATAATTTCATTGTTAGACGACCAAAACATTACTTGCTTTTCAGATATTAAAACAAACAATAACACTTATGTAATTGGTACTCGCCATAGAGGGATTTACAATTATAAAACTGTTGCTAATGATTATTTTGAAATAGGTGGTTTTCGAAGTGGTGTGAATGCTTTAGTGCAAACATCACAAAAAGTATTATACCTTGCATCTGCTATGAATGGTATTTACAGATCTTCGGATCAAGGATTGTCTTGGACTTATATGAATTCTGCAGTTACAAACACATTCCCTTTCAAATTTAATCTTTGGTCTGATGCTTCAACTAATCTACTTTTTGCAGGAAGAAATGATGGTGGACTTTATACAAGTACTAATTTTGGAAATACTTGGTCTGCCGAGAATTTCCCTGGCAAAATAGCAAATGACATTGTTGTTGCAGCAGATGGCAAACCAATTGTAAAATTTCTAACTGCAGTTGCAGAAGGAATGTTTAGATCTTCAGATAATGGTATTTCTTGGAACCCATTAGGTGGCGTAGATTCTATTAGAAACTTGGGTAGAGCAGTTAATGGTGATTTATATGCATCTTATGTAAGAATAGTTGGTAGTGCACCAAGTACGACTACATCTATAAGATTAAAAAAATCAACAAATAATGGAAATACTTGGGTAGATTTAACATTTAATCAATCTCCTTTTGCCAAGGTTTGGATTTATGGATTGCCTAATGGTGACATTTTTATAGGTTCTGATGCTTATCCGCCAAAATTTTACAAATCTGTGAATGGTGGGACATCATTTACTAATACAACTTTTTCATCTACTGTAAGTGTAAGAGATATTGAAATGACTCCTAATGGTAATTTATGGATGATTACTGAAAATGGGGTTTATAAGTCAACAAATGGAGGCACTGTTTGGCCACAAGTAAATATGAACTTTGCTGCTCCTAAAACTAGTGCTTCTCCAAATGGTTTATGTGCTGCATCAAGAGATGATAATGAACTTTATATTGGGCTAGATGGGGACGGTATTTATCGTACATTTAATTCTGGTACTTCATTTGATTCATTGAATTATGCATTTAATGTTTCTGGTGTGCAATCTGCTGTTAGAAACAAAGATGGCGATATATTCTTAAGCACAAATTCATTATACCGAAATACTAATCCAGCATCAATGGGTATAGTAAGTTTGGTAAGCCCTGCCGATAATACTTATGCGGTAAATTTAAGTCCAAGT
>Ga0163149_10005522_pt1 | contig 13308 bp, 12 predicted proteins | sample OliLakLV19MP5G1_FD_148604 | JGI IMG/M metagenome (GOLD analysis project Ga0163149, IMG submission 148604) | Freshwater microbial mat bacterial communities from Lake Vanda, McMurdo Dry Valleys, Antarctica - Oligotrophic Lake LV.19.MP5.G1 | ecosystem: Environmental > Aquatic > Freshwater > Lake >...
GTGTAAATATTTTTGTAACTAATACCGATAGTTTGGTTTGGAAAGGTATAGGCGAGACTTCCACCACCTTTATTTACAATTCAACTGCCGCTAAAACCTTTTCGTTTACAACTTACTCAGCTGGCAAATGTGTAAAATCGGACAGCATTTCTGTGCGGCTTTTCTCAGATTTTGTAAATACAATTGTGGGTGCAAATACGCTCTGCCTTGGCAAAAGTTTGACTTTGAAAGCCTTAGGAGCTAGCCAAAACTTGTGGGTAAATACCAATGCTGCTAGTGCCCAAATTGAAATATCACCCACGCAAAACACCGCTTTTACTTTCATTGGCAGCAACACAGCTAAGTGTAGAGACACTACCATTATTCCCATAATAGTAAAACGAGTGCAACTCAGCGACCCGCCATACATTATGGCTAGCCAAGGTGGGGTTATATGCCCTGAGAAAAGATTAATTGACACTTTATATGCCCCTCAACGCCAAGGCTTTACCTACCAATGGCAGCTGGGTAATGTAAGCATAGTTAGCAGTTTTATTTCGGTAAATAAGGCAGGAAAATATAAGCTCACTATCGTAGATGGCAATGGCTGCAAAGTTTCAGACAGTATTTCTATAACCATAAAATGCAAAGCCGATACCATTATTCCTAAAGATACCGTTCCAATTGAATTTCATATTCCTAATGTTTTCACACCCAATGGCGATGGCATTAATGAATATTTTGAAATATCGCTTTTAGACTCAAACTCAAAAATTGAGATTTTCAATAGATGGGGGACTTCCGTTTATCAATCTACAAACTATGACAACAAATGGGATGCCGATGGCATGCCTGATGGACTATATTATTTTTATCTTGAAACAAACAAAAAGAGCTTTCGGGGCTGGTTGCAGATTGTGAGGTGAGGAAAATTGAAGGAGTAAATTTATAGCAAAATAGAAATTAGGATGAATGTTTTACCCAATTATGAAAATGCGATTGTTGATCTTGAAAAACTATCAGGTTATTGTTTAAATTTATTTCATGAGCGAGGAAAAGACAAAGCTTTTTATTTCAAAAAGTATTTGGCATAAATGAATATCATGCTGAAATATTAAAAGGACCTATACTAGATAACTTAGAAAAATTTCTGGCTATTCTCAAAAATGAAACTGAGTATGGGAAAAAGTATGGAGTATTAATGAAAATTAGTATTTTTGGTAAACAAGGTACTATTCAAACTGGATGGAAAATTGAAAAGGGTAAAAATTTTCCAAGATTTACAAGCTCAATATTTTGCTCTTGTTGCACTACAAAAGGGAATATGTCTAATAAAACCCTTTTTAAGGGAATGTATTTAGACTTGAAAATAATGTGGCTTTAAAACGAAATCTGATATTGAATGATATAGCTGCCGTACCTTCCGGTTTCAACAACGGCTGTGTTGGTAGCATTCTCCTGAAAAAAGGGTCTATTTTGGTAGTCGAACGATATTTTGGCATTATGCCCTTTGATAAGCCAATTGATACCTAAATTGTACACTATAGCTGCAGAAGCTAATGCTTGCAACTTGCTATACTGTAGACTTACATAAGGCATCAAAGTGCCAAATTCTTCACCAAACAAGTCTTTTCTAAATTTATAACCCGCTTGGGCATACACCATATTGCCTGTTCCATACATGGGAAAAGAATTTCCACCTCCACTATTATAACCTTTTACTGTGCTATTGGCATCAGCAGGATTCATCACATTAAACATCCGCACATAATTATCGCCATAGTAGGCATTGAAATATCCTGCATATAGTGATATGGCATCGCCTTTGGTTTTATTTATGGGAGCATCATAGAAAATATCTGCTGCAAACAACTGCATGGCTTGATAGGAAGCTCCGCCACCTTTGGTACTTTTAATAGCACTTGCAGAATCTTTGAAAAGTGTCATCGCATTGGGCTGATACACAAATCCTGCTCCAACACTTAGTATTTTTTTCGATCCGTGATAAGTGCCTTGGTTGTAAGGCACTAGAAAATCCTCCTTATCAAAAAACTGATACACAAAATACCCCTGCACTTGCGGTGAAGGATCGCGCGTAGAATAAGTGGCAATATTGGTATTGCTACCATTGATGGTGGTTGCTCCTACATTATTGATTGCAGCCTGGCTACCTGGAATATTTATACTGTTGGCATTATTCACTATAAAAGGCTTGCTCAATACCACCCTGTAATGCAACCTGCCAATAGTACCGTGGGCATAAATGCTGTATTTGCGTACAAATTGATCGTTTTGATCGTTGGCATATTGTTGAAAAATAGGCGCATCTGTACTCATAATGTTTGCCACAGCAGGTTCGGAAAAACGCCCGTATCCAGACCAACCTGTCAAGCCCATTCCTAAGTTGAGCATTCCATTTACTTTGCCAGGCTTGATGGCATATTCTACAACTGCATCATGCACGAAGAAACCAAATTTTCTTTCACTCAAATAGGTAATACTATTTTGGCCAAGTTGTGTATAGAAGAAAATGCGATCAGTAATTTTGCCAAACAATTGCAAACGATACCTGCGAAGCCCAATATCGAAAGTGGCATCTTTCATACTGGTTTCCTGTTTATTTACGGTAGTGCCAGGGTTGTTTTCATTGTATCTCGTCCACAATTGCCCTAGAAAAGTAACACGTATGTAATGGCTTCCTGATTCGTTGAGGTTGTATTGAATATTATTTTTCAAATTCAGATGTCTTTTCTTTTTTATCTGGAGGATTGAATCTTCCGAGGAGGTACTTATATAAGTTGGTGGTTTTATTTCAATCTGTGCCGATAAAAACCAAGGGAATGCACAAAAAAGGCAAAGTGATAAAAAGAACACGATTTTTTTCATGCTTAAAGTAGAATATGTATATGATTGGTTATTTGATGATGACTTTTAATGGTTATGTAAAAAAGCCATATAGATGAAATAAATTTCGATTTGTGAAGACAAACCGAGGTTAACGCTTAGCAAATGAATAGATGAAAATGATACATTGAGACAAGCACTTTTCCATTTCATTTTACCATAGTAAACTCAGGTGTTGAAATAATGATAATACCACCCGTTTCATTTATCAGTGGCATTACCAGCGTTTTTAAATTCTCTACGATAGATTCGTCAATCAATGAAAGCACATACATATTATTTGATAATAGCACCCCATCTGGCCCCATTTCGTTGGTTGGCCCCATGCTTTTGGCAATATCGATGGCTGAATATCCCTTTACACCAACCAATTCAAACTTATTTAACAATCGATTGATGTATGACTTGTCAATTATTATTTCTAGCTTTTTCATATTTTTAATAGTTCCAAACCCAAAAGGGAGTAACGTTTAAATTGTGATACCATCCAAAAGCTTAAGCGTAAAGCTAATGGCCTTTTCAATATAAAATTTCTTTTAATTTTTGAATTTCGCCCAACAAATTAGACTGTGTAATGGCATTTCTTCAAAATCAATTCTAATTATTTTAATAACCCTCTGCAAATCAATTCCAGAAATGTGAAATTATGCTATAATATACAGGAATCCCTATCGCTATATTAAATGGAAAGGTGACTGCCAAAGCCATAGGAAGCAGCAAACTCATATTCGCCTGCGGTACAGCCATACGCATAGCAGCTGGCACAGCTATATAAGAAGCACTGGCACAAAGAATGGTAAATAACAGGGCATCGCCTACACTCAAACCCAAGCCATAAGCTATCAGAATGCCAAGCGTGGCATTTACAAGAGGAACAATAAGGGCAAAGCCTATCAAAAACAAGCCAGATTTGGCCAATGCAGACATTCTGCCTCCGGCTACCAAGCCCATATCTAACAAGTACAAGGCCAACATGCCTTTGAAAATATCTTTTACAAAGCCGTGCAGTTCTTTTTCACCGTTTTCACCTGCCAAATACCCAATAATTACACTTCCTACCAACAATACTATCGAACCATTAAAAAAGGCTTCTCTTAACACCGCACCCATACCGCTTCCATGCGATTTCTCTTCCAAAAGCCCACCCGTAGGCGCCTCTTGCTTCACAAATTTTCTAATCATTATTAAGCCCACCACAATAGCCGGGGACTCCATTATGGCCATACCTGCCACCATATATCCACCTGCTTTCACATCTTGGCTGGTGAGAAATGCCTGTGCCGTGGCAAATGTAACTGCACTTACCGAGCCATAAGTAGCCGCTATTGCTCCGGCATTGTAAATATCTAGTTTTACCCTAAGTACAAAAAAAGCAACTATCGGCACAATAATCGCCATTACGATACAAGCCCCCATTATTAAAAGTATTTGAGTGGTAAACCCACTGTGATACAACTCTTCACCCCCTTTAATACCAATATCAAAAAGTAGATACAGCGAAAAATATTTGGCTATGGCAGGTGGAATTTCCAAATCAGACTTTACCCACACTGCTACCAAACCTAGTACAAAGAAAAGTACCGGTGCTGTTAAAAGATTGCTTAATACGGCATCAAAATTCATAATAGAGTATTGGTTTCGAATAATAATTTTAAACTTAGTTGATAGATTCAGGGGTACAAAAATTATCCCATTAAAATGCTATTAAAATTGAGAAATCATGCTTTTATTGGGTTAGGCTGATATGGAATCTAATGGTTTAATCCAATGTCATTAACTTGAGATATTCCCTCTCCATTTATTGCCGTTGGTTTAAACCAACGGCAATAAATGGAGGCGTACCCATACGAATTAATCCTTAAGTTAATCACATTGCGGTTAACTTCTTTTTCTAATTAATTCTAATACACCATTAATAAATGTTAAGGGGTGTGGCGGATTGCCTGGCACGAACAAATCTATCGCATATTTATTTAAAAACGCTCTATTTAAAGCTTTACTTCCTTCAAATATTCCTCCCGAAATAGCATCGGTGCCCACCAAGATAATGATTTTGGGATTAGGCACTGCATCGTAACACATTTGAAGGGCTTTTGCCATGTTTTCAGTGATAGGCCCTGTAATCACAACGCCATCGGCATGGCGAGGTGAGGCTACAAATTCAATACCCCATCTGCCCATATCAAAATTTACATTGTTTGTAGCATTCAATTCCCACTCAGCACTATTATCTCCGCCTGCGGAAATTTGCCTTAACTTCAATGAATTGCCGAAATATTGGTTGATTTCTTTTCTGACTGTATTTGCATCAAGTTTGATAGGTTCGATTTGTCCCGAACGGATTATTAATTTTTCTCGAACGTTTGTAGCCGTTTTATAATCGTTGGTAAATCTGATTTTATCGTTGCCTAAGGCTCGGCTGCACTCGTTGCAAAATACACATTTGCCTAAATCGATAGAAAAAGGATTGGGATTAATGGCAGCTGTAGGGCAAAGTGCAGCTACTAATTTGGCTTCATCGCCACTAATTGTGTCGCTGATTATAGGCCTGCCATTGGTAAATGTATCGGGCAAATTCACTGAAGTTACATCAGGGATATACTGCCTGCCAGCGTGAAGCCATATTTTAAGTGTGTCAATCATTTTAATGCGTAGTGTTTAATTCGCGTAATGAAAATAGACATTTGGGCTTCAGATGTTCATTTCTTCCTCCTGCAATGTTGTTTCTCTCTGCCTTTACCTCTATTTGTGTCTTCAAAATCGAAACTTTCTCTACAGTCTTTACTCTTATGTCTGTATTCATTTATTTAACCATCACAAATCAAATCCACAATAGCTCAAATTAAAGCTTTTATTGCAAATCGGGAAGTCTGAAATTTCATTGTCGCGCAATACCAAGCCCAAGGCTAGCCAATTGTGGAAAGATGGATCTTTTATTTTATAATGAGCCAATTCTCCCTTTTCATCAGTAATAGCGCAATGCACAATCTCGCCTCTCCAACCTTCTGTCATGGAAATTACAAAATGATTGGGTTTCAATTTTTTTTCATAGAAATCGGCACGCGATTCCGTTGGCTCTTCTTCTGTTCTTCTCAATTGAGCCAAAAGTATTCTTAAGTATTCCAAAGAATGTTGTATCTCCATATTTCGCAACATTCCTCGGGCAAATACATCGCCTGATGTCATTAGCACAGGTTGGTATTTTTGTTCCAAATAATAACCAAATGGGTGTGTATTGCGAATGTCGCGGGGCAATCCAGTCGTTCTAGCAGCCATCCCTACCGCACCTATCAGTTCGGCTTGCGTTCGGCTGAGTTCACCAGTTTTCTCAAATCGATTCAAAACGCTTGGCAATTCAAACGTCTTTTCCGCCATTTCCATGTATTTGGCCTCAAATTCTTCTAGCATTTTAATGAGCCTTTCTTGCAAAGCTGGGGTGAATGAATAAGGATTGTAGCCCGTGCGAATCAAACCTTTAGCAAAGCGATTGCCACACCACCATTGGAAATAATTAATAAGTGGTGTACGCAATGCACCAAATACCGAACTGCCCAATTGGTAAGCCACATCAAGACAAAAAGCACTCAAATCGCCTACATGAATGGCCATACGTTCCAACTCAAGAGCCAAAGTGCGTATCATATTGAGCCTAGCATTGGGTTCGAAACCAAGTAAACTTTCCATCGCACCCACAAAAGCCAAGGAATGCCCCACGGCAGTATCACCAGCAATTGATTCGGAAAGTACCGTTCGCTGAATCAAATGCTTTTTTGATAGAAATAATTTCTCAATACCTCGGTGCTGATATCCAAGTTGAATTTCCAGATGCATCACCATTTCGCCATTGCACAAAAACCTGAAATGACCTGGCTCAATTACTCCGGCATGAATAGGCCCTACACCTACTTCATGTATTTCATCGCCTTGCAATCTTAAAAACGGATAGTTTCTAAGCGTTTTTGATTTGTCGGCTCGGTCGAAAGCTAGGCGAGCGGGTTTGTCCCAAGGATGATTTAAAAACTGAATACCGTAATTTTCGCTTATTTCTCTTTCAAAAATATGGAATGCAAATACCTCTTTTGAAATCGCATCAATAGCTAGGGCATGATTAAAATCAGACAATTCATGAGAGAAAACATGAATAGTTGCATCTTTATCTTCGGCTATACAGCATATAAATTTTAAAAAAGTGCTGGTTTGGTAAGCATAATAATTGGCAATATGGTTTTCGCGATTAGCACACAAATTTACTGCAATGGCATAAAAAGCCGCGTAATCGAAAATGGGAATTTCCGAAATCGGAACAGGCTGATGGTTTTTTATTTGGAGTGTGTTCACTGTCGTTTTGGTTTTTAAAAAAGTCTTTTAAGCGCTAAATTCAATACTTACTGAATTTAGATTAAAGGAATAATTTATATCTTTATAACCTGATTTTAAAAACATAAGTGTCAAAGTATGTACAGAGAAATTATAGTCCCTACTCAAAGCGATTTTACTATTCATTTACCTGCAACATTGATAGGGAAAAATGTAGAGGTAATTGCATTTGAAATCAATGGTATTGAGAATGAGCCGTTGAATAATTCGCAATATTTTAACAACGAAAAACTCATTGCTCTCTTTAATAAATACGAGGTTGATATGGCTGATTTTAAATTTGATAGAAAAGAAGCTACTAATTTTAGAGGTTACGCAGCCTAAAATATTTTTAGATACAAATATTCTATTGTGTGTGCATGATAGTAAAAACTTAGTAAAGAAAAATAAAGCCCTAGAAATAATTGGCCAAAATAATTTTGTTTTTTGAACCCATATTTTAAAAGAATATGCCAATGTATGCCTATATAAATTCAAATTACCGAAAAAATATGTAGCAGAGATTATCAACGAATTTATAGCATCAAAATCTATTTTTTCACTCGAGCCTAAGCATTTTTCTTTTTCTTCAACATTGATAAACAGATATGATTTTTCCTTTTTTGATGCTTTAGTTGTAGCAACAGCCCTTGAGGCAGAATGCAACATTTTATATTCCGAAGATAGGCAACATGGACAAATTATTGAAGGAAAGTTAGTAATTATCAATCCATTTGAGGAATAAAAAGCCTCGTAATCGAAAATGGGAATTTCCGAAATCGGAACAGACTGGTTATTTTTTGTTTGGAGTGTATTCATATGTTAAAATCCCAACCCTTCCCAAAGGAGGCTAGCGTGCACCAATCTTTTTTAGTGAATAATAAATTCTCCTTTTGCTATTTTGGCAAATGCTTCACCGCATCGCGTACAAACTGCACCAAGCCTTCATTGGGAAATATGCCCATCCACAACACAAAACCTATCATAATAAATTGACTAATACTTTCCCAAGGATGAATAACATCGTAGGTGGCTAATTTGCCGGGAAAAGGGGCAAAAAGCAACCGCAACATGGCATTGATAAACGAGGCAAATATGAAAGTGAGGCAAATTAAAAGGAAGCCGCCTACTAGCCAGTGATACATGCCAAACAAGGCCATAAAAGTATATAGTTCCGTAAGGAACATGCCAGAAGGGGGTATGGCAATAATGCACAAAAAGCCTAAGAACATCACCGTACCTCCAGCAGGATTGATTTTGAAATAGCCACCGATATTGTCAATATTTTTATTCAAATATATTCTGAAAACTTGCCCCACTTGCAGGAAAAGGCTCGATTTGGCAAAAGAATGAAAAACCAAATGGAAAATGGAAGCAAAATGACCCATGCTCCCCGCACCCAAAGCAATCAGTGCTAAACCAGCATGTTCCACGCTCGAATAAGCGAGGATGCGTTTGATATTTCGCACTTTGATTAAATACACCGCAGCGAAAAATATAGACACGGTGCCAATGATAATGAGGATTTTATCTGTCCAGATGCGAGTAGAGGTTACCGATAATATTTCATAAAATCGGAAAATAGCAATAAAGCCCACGTTCATCAAGCCCCCGGAAAACAATGCACCTACGGGTGACGGGGCTTTGTCTTTGGCGTCAATATCTACGGAAAATAAAGGTGCAACACCCATTTTCACACTAAAGCCGACTACAGCAAACAAAAAACCGACTTTGAGCCAAAGCGGATTCATAAAGGGGGCTTTGGCAACCAAAGCAGTAACTGACAGATCTAAATGCTTAGTTTCCTGTACGGCAATGCCTAAAAACAAAATACCTATATAGGCCAAAGCCAAGCCGATAGAGCAAACGAAAAAGTATTTCCAAGCTGCTTCCAGTGAAGATTTGTCTCTGTCGTGGTATATCATTACGGCCGATACCAAGGTAGTACCTTCAATAAACGCCCACATCATGCCCAAATGGTTGGAAATCATGGCTCCCGTCATGCACATAATAAAAAAGGTGATAGAGGCATTGTGGTAAGCCATTTGCGAGTCAGAATCTTTCCTTTCTACAGAATAAATGGCTGAATGCGATACTGAAGGAATAGCAATAATGGCTAGCACCGCTAAGAAAATTACTCCTATTCTATCTATCCTAAAATAAATATCTTGGAAAACATCTAGTTGTGAATAACAGAAATAAGTGAAAACGATTTGCATTAAAAGAAAAGGCACAAAAAGCAGGAAATTGCCCAATGTTTTCTTTATCAACACTTGTGAAATGCAGACCACTAATCCAAACCCAAAATATAGAAGTATATAAGTCATGCTTAATCCTTGAGTTCTGTCAGGCTTTTGATTTCCAAATCGTGAAATATATTCTGCACTCGTGTTAAAAAAATACCCAATAAGAAGGTGGTAGTGAAAATATCAAACAAAATGCCCAAGTTTACTACGATAGGCATTTCGTTTCCCATCGCGAGCGAAAGCAGGAAAAGCCCATTTTCCAACACCAAATACCCCACAATCAACGTGATGATTTTTCGCCTACGGGTAAGCATTAATATTCCAGTAAATACAGCTGAAATTGAAGCCGTGAAATAGGTGATTTTCAAGGTGTTCTCACTCAATCGATAAGCATTGCCAATTTGAAAATTACCATTGTGCAAAGCATAGCCCAAATAAAGTGAAAGAATGAATATAAGTCCAATCTTAAATAATGCGTAGAAATTCGTTTCGTTTGGCTCACGTTCATAAGTCAAATTATTTTTTTTTATGAGATAGTTAATATACACAGGCACTACAATGCCTTTGAAAATGATGGTTTCTATAAGTATAAAAACCAAATTCAGGTAATTTTCCTCCCTCAAGCCGTGCAATTCTTTAAATGCAATGGCAAACAACAACACGCCTTGCAGTGCCAAAGCTTGAGCATACGTTCTCAATCTTCCTGCGGCTAGCAAGTAGATAAGTGTCATTGAAAATATGATTATCAGTACGTTGGTCATATTAATAAGTATTTAGGAATGCGTAATTAGGAATGGGGATTTTGATTGCCAATAATCAATACACATTAATAATTACACATTCATCATATTTTGTTCATCATCAACAGTACTCCGAAGAATACCATTATTGCCAAAACAGTGAGTGTAAATATAAAATTCGGGTTTTTCTTCATCCTTTCCCTTGCTCTGAACGATTCGAGTAAACCTACAGTAATTGCCAAGCCAAATTGAATGCCGGCAAAAATGGCTATTTGTAGCCATATACTCATTTGCGATTCTATAAATAAATTTACAATCAACATGCCGAACATTACAAATTTGAGCGATGAAGCATACAATAGTATTCCCAAATCGAAACCGCTATTGTCTAGTATCATTACTTCGTGTACCATTGTGAGTTCTAAGTGGGTATTGGGGTCGTCAATGGGTAAGCGGCTATTTTCAATCATCATAATTTGGATAATAATATAGGCTGCAAGCAAAATCAGGAAAATAGTGGTGGCGTTATTAAAATTAATAAAATCGAAAAATATCTGGTAAAAGGAAGTTTTGCCCGTGAACATGGCAAACGAGCCTATCAAAATGAAAAAAGCAGGCTCTACCAACATCGAATACAAAGCTTCGCGATTGGCACCCATACCTTCGAATGGACTTCCAGTATCAAGGGCAGAAATAATCATGAAAAATTTGCCCAACGCTAAAATATAAGCAAAGAATACAAAATCGCCATCGAATGAAATTACAGCCTGTTGGTTGTGAAATGGCACTACCAAAATAGCAGTAACAATGCTTGTAAAATAGATGCTTGGGGCAATTTTAAATACAATGCTAGTGGTATGGCCATATATCGTTTCTTTTTTTAGCGTTCGCAAAATATCTCTAATAGGCTGCAGAATATTTGCTCCTTTTCTGCCACTTGCAATGCTCTTGGTTAGGTTTAATATGCCTACAAAAAATAAACTGGCTATGAATATCAATACTATGCCCAGCATTATAAAATATCTATAAAAGTGATAATGAATAGAAATACCAAGAACACAAACGCGTAAAGCACATAGGTTTGCGTATTGCCTGATTGTACAATCGCAAACCGTTTAATAAATTTATTAAGCTGCCAAAGCGGTCGAGATATAAAAGTATATTCCAAAATGTCTTTTGAGGAACTGTGAAACTCTCTTGTTTTGGGGAAAATTTCCGTTTCGGTAAACTTCTTAAATCTGAATTTTAATCTTAATAGCGGATATGCCAATTTCCCAAAACTCTCTGAATATGAAGAAGCTGTGTATTGTACTTTGCTGTCGGCTGCCAAATAGCCACAACCCCAAGTGGGCCCATAACTTTCTCCATTTTTACGGGTAAAAAAAGTGCGAATACCGTAGATAACTGTGGCAAGCGAAATAAATATAATGGTGAGCAACGACAAATTTTGAAGCGGTAAAATATTGCTGATGGGAATACTGATAGTAAAGGGAATAAAAATATTTACAATTGGTGTTATAAAAATCAATAAATAAGTGGCTACAACCGAAATGCCAAGCATCAAGAATACAATCATAAATTGCGGCACAAGCATCCAATTATCGGCTTCCTGAGGCTGATGTTTAAGTTCTTTTCTAGCATTGCCAAGAAATACTATCCCAAATACTTTTGTAAAACAGAAAATGGCAAGCCCTCCAATCAATGCCAAACCAAGCAGAGCCAGCAGCAATAGCACATCTACCGACACATTGCCTTTATTGAATTCGCCCATTATGCCATCGTAAATTAGAAATTCGGATACAAATCCGTTGAAAGGTGGCAATCCACATATCGCAATTGCCCCAATCAGAAACAACAATCCAGAAATAGGCATGTATTTTATCAAGCCTCCAAGCGAATCAATATGCTTTGTGTGTGTTTGCTGATATACCGTTCCGGCTCCGAAAAATAAAAGGGGTTTGAATAAAGCATGATTTAAAATATGCAAAATAGCTCCGGCAAAGCCTAGAAAGCCAAGACTATAATTTTGAACTCCCAAACCTAACATTCCAAGCCCAATGCCCATGCCAATAATGCCGATATTTTCAATGCTGCTAAATGCCAATGTCTTCTTAATATCACTTTGCACTATGGCATTGATAATGCCGTAAAGCCCTGTAATAAAGCTGATTACCAATACAAATATGCCAATTTCATAGTATGAACTTTGCAAGCAAGATACTACTCTCAATATGCCATAGATTCCCATTTTTATCATTACTCCCGACATTACGGCCGAAACGGGTGCGGGTGCAGCAGGGTGTGCATGTGGCAGCCAAGTGTGCAATGGTACGAACCCTGCTTTCATTCCAAACCCAACAAAAAATACAATAAACAAAGGCCAATTGTTGGTAGTGGTAAAATATTCCCGCAGTGCATGAAAGCTCATTTCCCCTGTTTCACCCATTAGCATAAATGAGCCTAACATAATGAATATCAAGCAGATGTGCATTTGAACTAAATAATTTAGCCCAGCTTTTAATACTTCTTCTTTCTCACTCTCGAAAATTACCAACAGAAATGAAGCCAACGACATTATTTCCCACAGAATCATAAAAGGCACGAAGTGCTGAATAATCACTAGCAGCAACATCGCAATATGAAGCATATTAAACGCCATGAAATGGATATTCAAAGCAATCGGTTCTTTGTAGCTTTTCATGTAGCCTTGGGCATATATCGATGCCAATAGCACTACCATATTTATTAGCAAAATGAAAAATGCCGATAAACTATCGGCACTCAATTCAATATTACCCAATAAAGGCAATTCGGCAAGTGTGTAGTGAATGGTGCCGTAATTGAAAACTGAAATGGCAAATGCTCCAGAAACAATAGCAAGTAATATTGCAATTAGCAAGCTAAAATTAGCCTTGAATTTTGTGGGAATAAAAATTACCGCAGGAATAAAAATGGCAATGACAAACAAAGCACCGAGGCTCATACGGTTTCATTTTATAGAAATCAAAATTAAACCCAACTGAAAAGAACGGTATTAAAATGTAATTAAATGTATGAAGAACACAGAGTATACAGTGTTTTAT
>Ga0163149_10005526_pt1 | contig 13301 bp, 16 predicted proteins | sample OliLakLV19MP5G1_FD_148604 | JGI IMG/M metagenome (GOLD analysis project Ga0163149, IMG submission 148604) | Freshwater microbial mat bacterial communities from Lake Vanda, McMurdo Dry Valleys, Antarctica - Oligotrophic Lake LV.19.MP5.G1 | ecosystem: Environmental > Aquatic > Freshwater > Lake >...
AACAGATTGATCAGGCAATGAGTATGACGTCTAAGTTTATGACTCCAGAATTAATGTTGTTATTTGGGCTAATCGGTGGAGTAATTATTGTAGTAATTATCTCAATAGTAGTTAGCTTAATTACCCAAAAGAAAGCCCCAGAAGGATCGTTTTGATTAATGAAATGAACATTTCAGTTATCATCCCTGCTAAAGACGAGCAGGATTCTATACCAGAACTTAGTCAGTGGATAAGCCGTGTGATGGAAACACACGGCTTTTCTTATGAGGTGCTTTTTGTTGATGACGGAAGCACTGATGGTACTTGGAAAGCCATTCAAAATGTGAACCTTGTTAATCCGGCTTTTAAAGGAATAAAGTTCAATCGCAATTTTGGAAAATCCGCAGCCCTGCACACCGCTTTTAAAGAAGCACAAGGTGAAGTGGTAATTACTATGGATGCTGATTTACAAGACAGCCCCGATGAAATACCTGAATTGTATCGACTTATTAAGGAAGACGGATTTCAATTGGTAAGCGGTTGGAAGAAGAAACGCCACGATCCGATTTCTAAAACCATTCCGTCAAAGTTTTTCAATTACGTTACACGTAAACTTTCAGGCATTCCACTACACGATTTTAATTGTGGGTTGAAAGCGTATCAAAATCAAGTTGTTAAAAATATTTCGGTGTATGGCGAGATGCATCGCTACATTCCGGTTATTGCCAAGTGGGCTGGCTTTACAAGAATTACAGAGAAAGTTGTGGAGCACCGCGAGCGCAAATATGGCTACAGCAAATTTGGCTGGGAGCGATTTGTTCGCGGCTTTCTCGATTTACTTTCAATAACATTCATCGGTAGGTTTGCCCAACGGCCTATGCATTTCTTTGGCACGTGGGGAATGATTTCGTTTTTATTTGGAATGGGTTTTACGGTAAAGATTTTATATGATAAGATTGATTCAATTTTCATTTCTAAAATTACGCTTAAGCGGGAAGTAACCGAGCAACCAATTTTCTTTTTAGCATTAGTGGCGTTGGTTATTGGGGTGCAACTTTTCCTTACGGGATTTATTGCAGAGTTGCTGGCACGCCAATCGGTGTCGAAGAAAAAATATTTGGTGATTGATAGGGTGGGAGTAGAGAGTAAAAAGTCCATAGTCGTTAGTCCTTAGTCTTAGAACAATTCTTACTAAAGACTCTTTACTCACGACTGTAGTCTTTTTGTTACCTTTGTCTACACGATTGATCGTTCTTTGAATGTATACTTTATTGCGGCAGGGATAGAAACGAAAAGCCCGAAGTGCGAGAGTATGTGCGCAAGTCGGACTTGTAGTGGATAGCCCGCTCGGCCGCCCAACTTATCAATTCAAAATTTCGAATTTAAAATTCGGAATTAATTTCGGGGCTGACCGGTTTTGACAGGATGTTTGGGGGTGTATGCCAGCATGCAGGCTCGTGGGATGAGAGCCTTGAAAGATAGTCCTACAACCATAAGTGGCGAGAATACTTACGCCATGGCTGCTTAATCTGACCCAAGGTTAGATTAGCTTATCCGCTGATAAGATCGGTGGAGGCCATCATTGCCCGGTACTCTGTTTAGCGGTGCCGGAACCGCAGTGTCGACAGCATAAACTGGGCCTCGTTGTTGTTGCGCAACGTTGTCGAGATAACAGTAACTACGGAATTGTTTAGGCTGTTGCCTGGCTTGCAAGTCCCGACAATCAAAGGCAACTAAGCATGTAGAACGTACACGTTCATCTTCTCTGGACCAGGGTTCGATTCCCTGCAGCTCCACTAATAACAACTCAACTAAAAGCAAAAGCTCGAATTCGCAATGGATTCGGGCTTTTTTTGTTTAATTCTAAAGCAAAGGTAGGTTTTGGATTGAATGCACTATGGCAAGCCTGCGGCCAACCACATAGCAACTCAAAGCAAAAGCTTGGGTTCATAAAATGAATTCGAGTTTTTTTGTTTTAAGCCTAATCGAATTGCTCAATTGTGTGATTCGCTGGGTGCAAATTCATAACAAACTCACAAGATCATAAATTGTAAAAGGTTTTGACTAGGGCACGTTGGCTATTTAACAACCGAAGCACCTCACTTTTTTTCAGATCAATATTAAGTCACTTCTTCATAGCCGCATTTAATTACGGTCGATATTATTTTGAATCTCTTGTTTGCTTTTAGCGAATTGCTGGTATGAGCGGGTATTATAATGGATTGGTGTGGTTCTAGAAAGTTTGGTTTATCATTAATCACCACTTCGGCAGATCCCTCAATCACCTGAATCAGGATTTCAAAAGGTGAAATCTTTCCAACTAACACTTCACCGAAATCAAAAGCGATAACACTGATGCTGCCCGTTATCTTCCTCAGAATGGTTTTAATTACGATGCAACCGGGCGCGTATTCTACCTCTTCATTGATAATGAAGGGTGCAGATTCTTGTATTTCAACGTTCTTCAAAATTCTAAAAGTTATTAGTATATCAATTGAGACCATCTCGACCCTGCGTTAAGCAATCTTCAAAATGTTTATTAAAAGCCAGGTTTTGTTGAAGCTAAAAGAATTTGGCCCCTGAACCACCTTAAGAATTATTGCAATCACGGCAAATACAAGTAAGAGGTGAATAAGCCTTCCGGAATTGTAGCTCAAAAATCCTATAGCCCAGCTATTAATCAGCATGAAGGCAATCGTGCAAAGTAAAGTATTATTGATTTTGTTTTGTATGAATAAAATTCAAGATTAAGAACCGGATAACGGTTACACTTTTGCTATCGAATTTCACATAGATCACATATTTTCAAGATTGCTATTGCGGTGTTGTTTTAACTTCTTAAAAAAGGAAGGCGATAGACCAGTAATTTTTTTAAACTGATTTGATAAATGAGCAACACTGCTGTAGTGCAGTTTGTAGGAAATCTCCGAAAGGTTAAGCTCATCGTAAAGCAGTAATTCTTTTACCCGTTCAATTTTGTTGATAATAATGAATTGCTGTATGGTAATGCCTTTCACCTCCGAAAAAATGTTTGAGAGATAGGTATAGTCGTAGTCTAGTTTTTGACTGATATAGTCTGAGTAGTTTACTTTGGGTATTTCATCCGAATAATGAATCATTTCGGTGATTATATTTTTTATTTTTTCAATCAGAATACTTTTTTTATCATCCAGTAATTCCAGCCCCGATTTTTGAAGATTCTCCTTTAATTGTTCGCGCTGTGGGTTCGTTATATCTTCCAGAATTTCAACCTTACCAAGGTCAACAACTACATAATGAAGGCCAAGTTTTTTTAGCTCTTCCTTCACCATCATTTTGCATCGCAAACTGACCATGTATTTGATGTATAATCTCATTTATTACAATGTACGCTTCTTGCACTTCTAATTCAACAAATATGTATAAACCCAGCGCGAATGATTCTCTTTTTTTACTTACGCCTGAAAAATGTAGCATGCTGCTCTTACTTTGTAACAGGCTGCTATTTGCAAGTTAGGTCTTCGCATAAGTCAAGTCACTACGGTAATACCTCAGATGACTTATTTTTAAAGACACCATTATTAATGTTAATAGTGTTTTCTGGTTTTATCTAATTGTTAATAAAATAATTAGAATCGTTATCCATTATAAATATGGAAAGTACGGTCATTACCTGACTTTTTGTGTTCTTGTCATCAAGTCTCCTACTAAATAGATTAGCTCCTTTCCGTTGGCTCTTTCATCCGGAACACAATAGTAAACCCCTTTATAGTATCTTTTAATAATTAAATTTTGGTTTGGTCGAACCCGATCATAGACCACTTCGCCTTCTTTATATTTATTTTCCATAACGAGTATAGTATAGTATTAGTTAATTATAGTGTCGTCTAATCAAGCTCGTATCCACTTTTAATTATCGTTGAGATCATTTTAAACCTAACGTTGGCCTTAATTGTATTGCGTGAATTGGCGGGTATTATCATGGAATCACCAGTATTCAGTGAGTTAGATTTGCCATCAATGATAACTTCTGCGCTTCCTTCAATAATCTGTATGTATGTGTCGAACCGGGAAGTTTTTTCGGTTAACGCTTCTCCGGAATCAAAGGAAACCGCGCTTACATTGCCGGTCGTTTTTTTTATGATTGTTTTGATAACAACCGAGTTGGGTATGTATTCAATAATCTCCACAATGATGAAGACTTTCGCTTTTTCGAATTCCTGATTTTCTATTTTCTGTTTTTTTACTATTTGATCTTCCATTTTGTAAGTGTTTGGAATTGCAACATGTAGATTTACCCAAGGATGAAGTTATTTGCTCTGGTATATGGTACAGAGTATTTATCTTGTTTGTATAATTCACTGATCCTGACGAATTTATCCTTTAGCCTTACTTTGGGGTTGTTTGGCTAAAGTCTTTTTTTTGACTTGGGTGATGTGCCTATTTGGCAATGAGAGAAATGCTATGAATATTAACTTTTAAAATTTTGATAGGCTTCGTTTTTTGACTTTTAAACTTTATCATCATCCCGTCCTGATTAATTATTTTACCCACATATTCCTGCTTGCTTGTTATAATTCTATACAGGGTAGGGTCAGGATTAGAAATTTCTTCCTGATCATTCCATTGAAAAAAAGAGGTAAAAGAATCGAGCGCGTCCATTTCTTAGTAATTTTTTATGTTTTACAACTATATTCTGAATAGAACAACAAGGGCGTAAGGTGCGGCCATTTATAAGAAAAGAGTTACATAAACCTTCAAAGAGCTTACATTAATCCCACATTTTCGTTTTGCAGTTTACCACGTTAATTGCTTAAAAAGTAAGTTGTTTTTAAAACCGGCATGCATGTGTGATACATGTAAGTCTTCCTTGAGCATGTGTAAGGGCGTTGATTCCAAAGGCTTCACCTTTACATCACATTTATGAAGTTAACTGCAAATTTTAAAAAATATGACAACTACTAGTGCTTCAACAAAAGTAGCACCGTCAAACGGTGCTAAAAATAAATCAAATATGAAAGGCCTTGTCTATGGAGGTCCGGGCAAGATTGAATATAAAGACGTACCAAAGCCCGTTATTGAAAAACCAACGGATGCACTCGTTAAAATCACAAAGACAACCATTTGCGGAACAGACTTAGGCATTCTGCACGGCAAAACGCCTACGTGCAAACCCGGAACCACATTAGGACATGAAGGTGTCGGAGTGATTGAAGAGGTTGGCTCATCTGTAAGCAACTTTAAAACAGGAGACCATGTAATTATATCCTGTATCACTTCGGACGGATCCTGCGAATATTGCAAGAAACAGTTGTACGCTCATTGTGAAGATGGTGGCTGGATATTAGGCCATCTTATAAATGGCACACAGGCGGAGTACGTACGCATTCCGCATGCTGATAATAGTCTCCACCCGATTCCAAACGGAGCTGATGAAGAAGCACTCGTGATGCTTAGTGACATCCTGCCAACAGGCCACGAGATTGGTGTAATTAACGGCTGTGTAAAACCAGGCGATACCATCGCCATTGTAGGAGCCGGACCAATTGGTATGTCGGCATTGCTTACCGCACAATTCTATTCTCCTGCAAAAATTTATATGGTTGATCTGGATCAAAATCGTTTGGAACTAGCGAAGAAGTGGGGTGCTACAGATATAATTAATTCAGGTAAAGATGATGCTGTTAAAAAGATTATGGCCGAAACAGCGGATGGGGTAGATGTAGCGATAGAAGCTGCAGGTGCACCAGCAACATTCGATATCTGCCAGCAGATCGTTCGCCCCGGAGGTCATGTTGCAAACATTGGTGTGCATGCAAAAAGTGTAGATCTGAAAATTCAAGATTTGTGGATTCGAAATATCACCATTACGATGGGACTGGTAAATACAAACACCACCCCGATGCTGCTTAAAACAGTTACGTCTGGAAAAATTGATCCGGAAAAATTAATCACGCACCACTTTAAGTTGGACGAAGTTCTTCATGCTTATGAAGTTTTTGGAAATGCGGCCAAAGAAAAAGCACTAAAGATCATCCTGACAAATTAATAGGCCGTTCCGAAGAAAATTTAAAAGAGTAGCTATGATTATTCAAGTAAATACAGACATGAGTATCTCAGGAGACAAAAAATTTGAGAGCTATTTAAATACCTTAATAAAGGGAGAGTTGCATCAATTTGATGATCAAATTAATAGAATTGAAGTGCACCTGGATGAAGGCGGTTCAAAAAATGGTGACAATGATAAACGCTGTATGCTTGAAGCCCGACTCGAAAACAGTCCGCCTGTTGCTGCTACCAGCCACGGAAATACTGTGGAGCAAGCTGTAAGTGGAGCACTTGACAGATTAAAAACTTCAATAGATAGGAAGTTAAAGAAATCAAATGCATACATAGTATCGTTATCATCATGAGGGATTAAAAAATACTCATACTAAGGATTTATTGAGTCCAGAATATGAAAGCACTGCCTTGGCGGGTCTATTTGCAGGAGCAAAATTTAATGGGTTTGATATCGAGGCTGCTATAAGTCTCTACACGTGGTTGGAGGAATCACATTAATTAACGAATTCCCTTCGATGGGGTAAATCATCAACAAAAAAAGTTGATGAAATAAATTTTTGAAGCAACAGTAATTCAATTTCTTAATTTTCAAATATGAATTATGGCAACTGAACTGGCATTGAAAGGCTCCAACATAAAAAAAAGCAAAAAGAAAAGAACATTGCACAAGCTCTATATTGAGTTGGTGAAGTTGCAAAAGGAAGTCATTTCTTCCGATATAAAACTGCTTGTGATACTGGAAGGAAGGGATGCAGCCGGTAAAGATGGAACAGTGAAAAGGATCATCAAACACCTCAGCCCGCGAGACACAAAAGTAGTGGCGCTGGGCAAGCCTACTGACTTTCAGGAACGCGAATGGTACTTTCAGCGATACACTTCTCATCTGCCAGCTTCGGGCGAATTCGTTGTTTTCAACAGGAGTTGGTATAACCGTCTTGGTGTTGAAAAAGTAATGGGCTTTTGCACGCAAAAGCAATACAAATCATTTTTTTCGGAAGTAAAATCGTTTGAGGATGGCCTGGTTGAGGGCGGCTTCATTATCCTGAAATATTATTTGGATATCAGCAAGGATGAACAGAAAAAAAGATTAGATGATCGCAAAAAAGATCCGTTGAAGAAATGGAAGATAAGCCCCATTGACAAGGTAGCCCAAAAGCACTGGAAAGATTATTCAGATGCCCGTGATGAAATGCTGTTGAGAACAAATTTCAAGGATGCTCCCTGGTTTATAGTAAGTGCGAACAAAAAGAAAGCAACACATATCGCCTTAATTTCTCATATCCTGAATTGCATGAAATATAAAAATAAGAATGAAAAATTGGTATCGCATAATTATGGTTTGGTTGATCCAGCAACATCAGAAATTATAAACGATAAACTCTATTAAAAAAGTAAATGATCCATGAGGCTAATAGTTGTACATGTTACCCGGTACTTAAATAAAATGGTGAAGAACCTCAAAAATGCTTAATACAACTTTATCGAGCGAACAAATTAACGTATTAAAAAGTGATCACCAATTAGAAGACAATATGCAAAACCACCAACACATCATCCTGCTTTCAGAGAACAAATCATTTCCAAGTCAGGGGAAATATAAGTGTCCCATGCATTCCAATGAAGTAAGCGACAAGCCAGGGCATTGTCATAAATGCGGAATGAAGTTGATACCAATGAGTCAACAAAATGATCATAGGGTTATGATCACCGATCATTACAATAGGTTATGACCAGCAGTGATACAATCAGTGGTGGGCTGATACTTGAATTCATCTATTATCTGCCCATCCATTTCGTTTATGGGTACCGTGGTTATTATTCTCTGTTAATGTAGGATTTTTTTTTGCTCTGTATGTTTACTGTACTCATTTACATTAAATTAAAATTATGAAACACAGTGTAAAAAGCATCATCGGTTTCACCTTGGGTGCAATGGATGGCGAGATTGGAAAAGTAAAAGAATTTTACTTTGATGACGACACATGGGTAGTCCGCTATCTGATTGTGGATACAGGCAATTGGCTCTTTGGCCGGGTAGTACTCATTTCTACGGAAGCTATTGTAAACGCTGACTGGAATAAGAAAATATTTTCAGTTAATCTCAGCAAAGAGCAGATAAAAAAAAGTCCGGATATAAATACTGAGCTTCCTGTTTCGCGACAAGAAGAGATTAAACTACACAAGTATTATCCCTGGGTTCAGTATTGGGGTGGTGGTTATTATGGTGGCGGCAGTGGCATATTAGCCATTAGCCCTGGTCCATTGGCTATGGGGCTGCCCAGAACCAACCTCACCGAAGAAGACACCGCGGAAGAGCAGCATGCCAATAAGCACTTGCGCAGCACGGGCAAAGTAACCGGTTATAAAATTAAAGCAACGGATGGAGAAATTGGTGAGGTAGAAGATTTTATACTTGATGAAACGAAGTGGGAGATTGATTTTCTGTTAGTGGATACCGGTAAATGGTTGCCGGGAAAAAAGGTGCTGATTTCCCCCAAGTTAATCAACGAAATAGATTGGGAGAATTCTATTGTAAGCGTTGAGACTTCAGTAGAGTTTATAAAAGGTAGCCCTGAATATGATCCTACGCAATTAATAAATGTTGTTGATCATGATAACCTTCATGACTATTATCAACAATTGACTTCGCATCAGTAACTGAAACTATTTTAGATAAGATAATGCTACCTTTTATGAAAAAGAATTGTTTTCTCTTGGTGGGTTTCCTGTTGGTAGGAACCTTCACACGTGCTCAACATCAGGAGATTAGTTTTGATGTGATTTACAAAGACGACAAAGTAGGTGTGTTGCATGCTAAGGAAACAAAGGCCGAATCGAAATTATTCAAGCTGCTAACTACCGAGACGAGCACTACTTTTCTATTTATCCCCATCCATATGGAATCAGAAGTTACCACGACTCAGGAGAACGGTGCTCTGATAAAAGGAACCGCTTACCGAGATGCAAGTCGCAAATCCAACGATGTTATTGCCTCGGTTTCAAAAATTGGATTCAACCGATATCAACGAGAGCGAAATGGTGTAAAGGATATAATCAGAAATCAACGCATTACGTATTGTGTAATCGATCTTTACTTTAAAGAACCCTTGGGAGTCACTCGCGTTTTCTCAAACATGCATGCACAAATGCTAACATTGAAGAGAATGGATAATGGGCAGTATCAATTAATTGCTCCAGACAATAACAATTCTCTTTATTCTTATAGAAATGGACAATTGATCAGCATAGAAGTAGATACGCCCGTGGGTAAAGTCATTTCCAAACGTAGACAATCTGTTAGCGAATAGCAGTTTGCCCTAATCTTTTGTAAGCACTGATTTACACCATAACGATTTCCAACCTCCACCGTAGTTATTTTTTGTTTTACCTTTAACAAAAGCAAGTGATATAATCAGGGTACCAGAAGCTAAATCATTTACGATGGGAATGATTTCTTCATAGTTTAAAATCCAGGGCGCTGCTAAAAGCCAGAGTCCTAGTAGAATGGCAACTTTACCTACACCGCGCGTTATCTCCCAGCAAGCAACAATAGCAAACGTTGCTAAGATGGGGCCCACAATACGACAGCTTATAGAACCCGTTGTATTATAGTGAAGCAGAGGCGGTGCAACCATTAAGTAAACTCCCATAATCGCATTTAAAATTTGTGGCCACATAGTTTAGTTAATTTTATTTTCTATTTCTGAATCACCCCAAAATGCCTTCCATACAGAATTACCCGAATGCTTAACTCTCTTGAGATATTGTAGAGAGGCTAACAGTTCATCCATCGCAGGGCCAATCATAAAAATTGAAATGGCAGCAGAAGCTAAACACAAGGTGCACCACGAATGGAATAAAACCGGTTGCAGTACAACTAATACTACACTTACCAAGCCTAGCGGACCAACAGCAATTCCAAACAGCACAACAATCCATGGCATGGTGCGCCAGCGCTTGGTGCTGCCAATAGCGCCCGTTACTACATCTACTAAATAGGCAATTGCACCGAGAGCGCCATCCGGTATGGGCAAGACTTTGGAGACGGCTGAATTCAAAACCTGTTTACTTCCGTTTCCGAAAAAAGGCTCCCATACAGTGCTTACGAAGTTGAGTTGGTAGAGTGCAAGGTAACTTGCAATGCAAGTTCCGATCGCGGCTAACACTAAGATAGGTATCCGGTCATCCCATCCGGAAGGATTGTAGTCCCATCCGGGAGGTGTGTGTTCCTCAAGTTTTATACCCATCTCGCAATTTTTAAAGTAGTATTTTTCGCTTACGCACATCTTATTCAATTTGCGTACCTGTATTAACGAAAAGAAGTCCCCATCGAATTTCTCTATCGTATAAACTCTGGGTTGCATTTTAAGTACGATGATAATTATTTAGCAAGATTGATGAACGGGGAATTAACACCACAATGTTTCTTACTCTCTACAATAGACACATAATGCTGTATTTAACACTAATTATTTTCCATATTGCTCAACAATTTTAGGAAAACATGTATAGCCTTGTCGGCCATTACAGTAAATTAGCTGCTCATTGAAGAGACAGAATCATGCAACTAAAACAGGCGGTAAAAAATGCAGGGAATCTCCTCAAGGAAACTTTTCGGAAATTTATTGCCGTTCGTGGCCTCCGTTTAAGTGCGGCCTTGTCTTGTTATATTCTCTTTTCTTTAATTCCCCTGCTCTTCATCATCATTTCTTTAAGTGGACTTTTTTTTGGCGAGAAGGCGGTACGGGGTGAGGTTTTTGGGCAGATTAATGAACTCGTTGGCTCACGCGCGGCCACGGAAATTCAGCAAATAATAAAAACCGCGAAGCCATCAAAGGATACTTCTGTAGCCAGTGTAATCGGTATTATCTTTTTGGTGATAACGGCATCGGGTGTGTTTGCTGAAATTAAGGCTTCCATCGATATTATATGGGGTATCAAGTCAAAATCCAAACGCGGCTTAATGAAATTCATCACTCGCTATCTCTTGGCATTTACCGCGATAGGGTTGACCGGACTTTTGCTATTGGTGGCTCTGGTAATCAATTCACTGATGGATTTTCTCGACAATCGTTTAATCCTCTATTTACCCGGTTTTGATATTAATTTCTATTACATAGTCAACCTTATTATCCTGTTCGTCCTCCAGATTATTTTATTCACTGCCGTTTTTAAGATACTGAATGATCGAAAACCAGCACTGCGAGATTGTTTAACAGGCGCAATTTTTACGGCTGTTCTTTTTATGATTGGCAAATTTACCATTGGTACTTACTTCAACCATCTGGCCGGTTCTTCCATTTATGGTGCTGTTGGCACGCCTATGATAATACTTACCTGGATTTATTATTCGTCAATCATTTTTTATATGGGTGTAGCCTTCACCAGTGTGTATGCACGCACCTATGGGAATGGAATAAAATCTGACGAGCATTAACTGAAAGCTGTGTTCAACCAATAAGCCCAACTTTTAATTTTTGTTAAATAAAGTATTTGGAGTTTGGTATTTAAATTTTCTAACGAGCCATTCATTGATCATTTTTTCTACGTGCTTCACTTGTTGATCGTCACCTTGGTAAAATCTGTTTTCTTAAGAAAGAACCTTCTAATCACACCAATCCTATTCTCTACCGTCCCTTTGTCCTGTGAAGTATACGGATAAGTAAAGAATGATTTAATTTTCATCGCTTCCTTATCCTAAGCGCGAAGCATCGGCCCCCCGCTTCTACCACCAGCATGTTTATGAATAGAGATTGTTCTCGTTGACTAGGATTGCTTATTATTTGGCAAGGTTAATTAACGGGGAATTAACACCCCGTTTGTCTCTAACTCTCTACAATAGCATGAACAATTATGCTACCATCGATCTCTATCCACTCTCTTAAGTTGGCATACTAATTACTTGTAGTATAGTAGCTATCTGTAACGACTGTAGGTGATTGAATAAAAAAATGCAACCCTTACAATACCTGAACTATATAACTTCTTACGCATGGTGTATAACTTTTTTATTTTAATAGTCATCACCTTAGAAGTAACACTGGTTGGCAAAACTGCATAAATGCATATAGAATAAAAAAATTTAAAATTTATTCACTTATTCAAACTGCCGAATAGATTTGGTTAAGAAAATAAATAATGGGCAACAGCACAACTGAAGAAACATTTAACACTTTGGATAATCAAAAAAAAATTAAACAATTAATTATGAAAAAAGCAATTTCTTATTTATCGGTCTTATTAACGTTTGCATTTTTTATGCAAGCCTGTAGTTCTAGTAAAACACCTATAGCTGGAAAGAACAAATCTCTTGACGCAGATTTTGATGAAATTAAGACCTACGCCTGGAGATCAGATATAGACGACATCCCAACAGATAAAGTTTTGATCGGGACTAACGGAGTTTTTGTTTTCAATTATGAATCAGGCAGAAAAATGATTAAAGAGGCCATAGAATATGAACTGAGCGCAAAAGGATACCGAATGGTAGAAGCTAATCCGGATATGTTGCTATCTTTTTTAGTATTGGAACAGCCGGCTAGCCTTAGGACGACAAAGGGCTATGTGACTTTGTTTTCGGGCGAAAAGGTAAGAACCGAAGATAATGTATCATACACTGATGTAAAGCCAGGAACGTTAATCATCGATATAATCAAAACTGAGAAGAATAACCAGATATGGCAAGGATTCGTATCGGGCATATTGAAAGCAGAGGAGATGAATGATCAATCGAAAGTACGAAATGCAGTATCCACGGTTTTTAAACAGTTTAGTTACAACAACAATTAAAACATTGAAGCAGAATTAATTCAAATTATTCATCACTAAAACTTACAGAGATGTCCATTCAAACAATCAATCCAAACACAAATAAGACAGTAAAGTCATTCGAAGAAATGACAGAGAAAGCAGTGGATGCTAAAGTAGCCAAGGCCCAAGCAGCTTTCACTGATTGGAAGCAAACAAGCTACCAGCAACGAGCTGAGCTGCTACATAAAGTAGCTACGCTCATACGGGTTAAGAAATCTGAACTTGCTAAAACCATCACCTTAGAAATGGGCAAACTCATCGCCCAGGCAGAAGGTGAAATTGACTTGTATTTTAATAGTCATCACCTTAGAAGTAACACTGGTTGGCAAAACTGCATTAATGTATACAGAATAAAAAAATATAAAATTTATTCACTTATTCAAACTGCCGAATAGATTTGGTTAAGAAAATAAATAATGGGCAACAGCACAACTGAAGAAACATTTAAAACTTTGGATAATCAAAAAAAA
>Ga0163149_10005535_pt1 | contig 13285 bp, 10 predicted proteins | sample OliLakLV19MP5G1_FD_148604 | JGI IMG/M metagenome (GOLD analysis project Ga0163149, IMG submission 148604) | Freshwater microbial mat bacterial communities from Lake Vanda, McMurdo Dry Valleys, Antarctica - Oligotrophic Lake LV.19.MP5.G1 | ecosystem: Environmental > Aquatic > Freshwater > Lake >...
CGCAGCGCGGCGCTCCGGGGGCGCTGCCCCCGGAGCGCCGCGCTGCGCGTCAGCCATCTACGCGCGGCACGGCGAGGCGGATGATCTCCGCCGTAGTCTCGAGCCAGACGTCGGGCTTCATCCTCTCCAACTCGGCACGCGGGAATGGCCCCCACGACACGGCCGCGGTGCGCGTGCCGGCGGCACGACCGGACGCGAGGTCGTGCGGCGAATCACCGACCATCAAGGCCGATGTCGCGTCGCGACCGAGCTTCGCGAGCGCTGCGAGGACGGGCGCGGGATGCGGTTTGTGCTCCACGACGTCGTCGACCCCGATGATGACCTCGAACATCCCGCGATATCCGGCGTGATCGAGTCCGCGCACCGCTCCTGCGTTCAACTTGCTGGTCACGATCGCCAGCGCGAGGCCGCGGTCCTTCAAGGCGCGCACGGCGTCGACGGCGCCCGGATACGCGACGACCATCGCGTCGTGGTGCTCCATGTTGAACACGCGGTACGTCGCGATCATCGCGTCGATCTCGCGCTCGTCCGCGGTGAACTGCGCGAACTGCCAGCGCAACGGACGGCCGAGACCGGCAATCCAGGTGGATGCATCGAGCTCGACGCCGCGATGGACGCGCAACGTGTGCGCATACGAAAGCCGGATCAGCTCGATCGAGTCGATCAGCGTGCCGTCGAGGTCGAAGAGGACGGTCGTGATCACGCGCTCAGTCGCATTTGCCGATGCCGGCGCTGACGCGGAACGTGTGACCGTCGGAACTGCGCAGGTGGAACTCGCGCACGCCCCACGGTTCGTCGCGGGGCGGCATCGATGCGTCCATGCCGTGCTCCAGGGCCAGCGCGGGCATCGCGTCCACTTCGGCCGGCGAGTGCAGGAACCAGATCATCCACGTGCCGTCCGTCGAGTCGTCCCCGGGGAACATCGGTCGTTGTGTGCCGATCGATCCTTGGCCGCCGTGGCACGAGAAGATCTCGACCATGCCCGAACCGACGCTGCCGAATCTCGATTCACCGTGTTCGTTGCGATCCGCGCCGGCAGAGATCATGCCGCCGGCGTTCCAACTGAAACTGCGCTTCCAACCGAGCTTCTCGAACCAAGCGAACGCGCGCGGGACGCTCTCGACGCGCAGGATCGGGGTGATGACGTGGACGGGCATGGCGTGGACTCTTCAGCGTCAGTGTGCCTCAGGGAGTCGCGTTGTTCACCGCTCATGGCTCCGACATCAGGTTTAGGCCATCACGGACCGGAGCGTCACGTACGGACACAGACTTGGCGCGCTCGCCAGCCAGAGTCTCACGTCCGGGCGGACTCGACCCTCGAGCATCGACAGTCCGCGAGCGCCCTACTTCGCCCACTGGGCTTTTCTCAAGTTCCCGAGGTAAGCCCTGATCTCCTTGTCTCGGGCTTTGACTCGTTGCTTTAGCTCCTGTTCGATGGCTTGTAGGTGAGGAACGTCTTCCCACGCAAGGCCGAGGCCGACAGTCCAACCCTCGAACCCCGCGCCCTTGGTATAAAATACCTGCTTGTTCTGGTCCAAACCGATTGCCCCCTTCGTGGTGTAGAGGCTGCGAATGAAACGCCCTTGAGCAAAAGCAGTCTTCACTTCGCTCTCCAACCCGCGAATGAGCTCATCCGCCAGCATGCCCAACTCGGGGGCATGGGCCTCCGCGAGCCCTTGGACGTGAGCCAACGAGTCACTATCCATTTTCGGGTGTCCGCCGAACTGGTTGACCAACCATTCTTGATCTGCGATTCCATCCCAGCGCATGAACGACTCCTTGTATGCAGCAAGATCGTCCGGCGTGAATGTCAGTTGTTTCTCGATCTCGATGGCGGCCGTTTCCCATGGCACGGTCACCGCACCTAGACGGTCGTAACGAAACCCCTCGGCGTCCATTGCCGCTTTCACGCGAGGCCAATCCTTACCCCAGTAGTCGGTCAAGCATTGTTCGGCTGGACTGATATCCATGCGCGTCTGGACTTGGCGTTGGGGTTCACTTGCTAGTCTTGGCGCGTCAGGCGAAGCCAATTTGACAGTAGCGACCGGTTGAACTCCTTCGACAGGGCGAGGGTCTATACCCATGAATACGACCAGTCCAAGCGCAATCGACGCGACAAGCGTCAGGGCAATCGATATTGCCCACCGGGACTTGGCCCGGCGTGAGCGTGTCGTCGTGGCGAGTGTGGCCTTGACCACCCTAGCACTCAGCGCACGAGGCACCTTGCGAGGTCGACAGTTCGCTCCCAGAACATGGTGCCGAGAAGGTCCACGTGAAGCCGTCGCCGCAGCTGAGCTGCCACGAGTTGGTGTTGCTGCCTGTGCCGGACCCGCTGCTCGGAGGAGGCACCTGACATCGCGTAATTCCGTTCTTTTCAACACACATGAGCAGATCAGAATTGGCCCCGATCCCATTCCAAGCTCGGGTGATGGTGGCAAGACACTTCATGTGCTGAGCACACGCCGACGGATTCTCGAGCTCGGCTACGCAAGTCCCGCTGGTCACGAGCACACCGATCGAGATAGGACCGCATCCCGGGGCAGAGACGCTCCCTGGCGATCCGCCCCCCGCACCTTGGCATCCGGCACCGCACCCTTCTGGCCGCGGGTTGGCCATGACCAAGGGCGACGCCAAGAGCACGGAAAGCGACATGATCACTCGAGGGAAGCACTTCATCGCTCGGTAGTTAAGCCCCCCCCGCCCCGGATTGGTCAAGTCCGCGGATCGAGTCGATTGCGCCGAACGATGAGCATGCGGCCGGCCCGCAGCCCGCGGTTGAGTTACCGGGCCCCCTCGGTCATCCCAACCGTCCGATTGCGCCCCAAAGGACTCGGACCACGGGGCGGCGGATGTCGAGCGCACCTCCATATCGCCATGATCCGAGTCGTTCGAGGAACCAATCGACGGCCATGTCGTCGAGGCCGCTCGCGATCGGATATCCGCCGCGGCCGGCGACGACTTCCGCGGCCAAGCGTCGGAACGCGATGCGCTTCATCGATTCCATCCGGGCGATGACGGTCGAGCTGGATGGATCGACGTTTTGCAGCGCGATCTCGGCGTCGGCGAGCCGTGATGTGGAACCTCCGGCTCGGAAGCCGACGCAGCGGCCGCTTTCCAGCACGATTTCGAGCGCGATCGCGTTCTCGCCGGACTCCACGCGATCCGTGACGCGGCCGCGCGAGCCCTCGACGATCACGCGGCCGCGCGAGTAGTCGCGCGGGTCGATGACGAGCGCGCGCGTGCCGTTCGAGAGTTCGATCTCGCGGCGCGACGTGCCATCGGCGGTCTTCACGCGGCGCGCGCGCACGATGCGGTCGGCCCCGCACACGGCTTTCGACTGCGCGAGCCCGTGGTACGCGTACGCCGAGCGATCGAAGGTGACGGAACGCACGTCTCCGGCTGCGGCGCGCAGCGTCTCGATCCACGGCAAGTACGCGACGTCCTCGGCGACACTGGCGCGCTGCCAACCTTCGAGCAGCGGCGCGAACCGCAGGTGCTTGATCTTGAGGACCGGCGTGTCGATCAAGAGTTCGAGTCGCGAGCGATCGCAGCGCGACAGCGCCGTGAGCACGCTCGGCAGCGCGTCCTTGCCGACGGCGACGTACAAGATGTCGTCTTGCCCGAAGTCCGTCGCGCGGAGCGTCTCGAGCGGGCGAATCGCGTACTTGTGACCGCCGACTTCGAGATCGCGTGCGGATCGAGCGAGGATTCCAGCGATTTCCACCTCGCGACCGAGCGACGTGAACGCGGGCAGCGCCGTTTCGCGCACGCGCTTCCCCGCTCCGACGATCCAGATGCGGCGTAGGCTCATGCGACGGACTCCCGCGCCCGCGCGAGCTCGACCTGCAATCGCCGCGCGAGCCGGATCGACAGCGCCACGATCGTCATCGTCGGGTTCGCGCATCCGCTCGTCGGGAACACGGAGGCGCCCGCGATCCACACGTTGTGCGCGCCGTGGAGGCGCAAGTCCGCGTCCACGACGCTCGTCCGCGCGTCGGCGCCCATCCGCGTCGAGCCCATGTGGTGCGAAGCATCCTGATCGATCGGCCACGGATCAGCGTGTTCGAGATCTCCATCGAGTTCGCCCAGTCCGTTCGCGGCGAGCTCGACGCGCAGCGCCTTCCACAGCTCGACGAGCGAGCGTTTGTCGAGCTCGTTGCAAGAGTGGTGCACACGCGGGATCGGGACTCCATTCGTATCGAGAGTGCTCGACAGCTCGACCCGGTTCACGTTGCTGGGCTGCATCTCCAGGAAGTGACGCACGCGCACGCGGCGGACCTTCGGCTTCTTCCTGCCCAAGCGGAACCACGCGTACTGCGCGACGCTCGGCGCGTGCAGGATGACGTTGCCGAAGAGGGCGAGACGGGGCAGCGCTCCGCCGCGCGCGTTCTGGCGCTCGGAGTCGTCGCCGGTCTCCGACCAGTCGCGCAGTTCGACGACTTCGCCCGACTTGCCCGATTTCCAGCGCGAAAAGAGGCCCTTGCTGCGCTTCACCAACGTCACGAGCGACTCGACGCCGTCGTTGTCCGACCACGGGAACAAGGGTTCGAAGCGCGCATAACTGTTCAACACGCCGAGCTCACGCTGACGTTCATCCGAGAGACGCAAGCCCGCGTAACCGGCGAACCCTTTGTGCAACGCGCCGAAGAAGTACGGCAGCGAATCGATCGGTCGCGCGAGCCGCAGGATCCCGAAGTAGTTCTTCGGGTGGTTCATGAAGCCGAGTCCGACCTGGCCGTGCTCGTTCCCGAGACCCGTCGAACTCGCGTCGCGTGACACGAGCAACAGGCGCGCATTCTCGATGCCGCCGGTCGCGAGGACGAACGCGCGGGCTCGAACCTCGAACTCGTGACCTCGACTCGTGCGCACGCGGACGGATCGCGCACGCGCTCGACCCGGACCGCCGCTCGTGTCGATGCGCACGGCCGTCGCGTCGAGGAGCAGGTCGATGTTCGACGCGCTCCACGCTGCGCCGCTCTCGAGAGCGAAGTTCTGCGGTTCCGCGCAGGCGAGGAAGACCTTTTCCTCGAGCGACTTCCACACCGGTTGAAAGGCTCCGCGCTCGCGCAACGCGGCGAATCCGCTCGCGCCGAACGTGTCGCTCCGCGGGAACCGATAGCGCTCCGCGGCTTCGTCGTAGAGCGCGAGCATCTCGGACCGTGCCATCGGCCAGCCCTCCGATCCGATCCAAGGTCGCGGCAGCATGTCGATTCCGTCGAGCGGACTCGAAAGTCCCGCCCAGGTCGTAGACGCACCGCCGAGCACGCGCTCGCGCGACCAGTCCTTGACGTGGATCCCCGAACTCTCCGTCGCGCGCAACGCATCGCCGAGCGGTGTCGGTCGTCGTCGTCCACTTTCGAGCACGCACACCCGCAAAGCTCCACCGGCGAGTTCACGCGCGAGTGTCGCTCCCGCAGGCCCCGTCCCGACGATGCAGAGGTCGTACTCCTGCAGTTCGGGCAGCGCGTTCTCCGCCAAATCGACGATCACACGGGCAGGCTACGGTGTCGCGGGACGATGTCCACCCGTAGCATGGGTCGAGGACTCGACCTCATGACCGAACCGACGCGCGCCGGACTCCTCCCCATCCTCTTCGTCACGACGCTCGTCGTCGGCTGCGCCTCGCCCGAGAGCGAAGCGCAAGAAGTCGGCCGCGCCGCCGCGCGTGCCGTGGATTCATTCGCGACCTCCGCGAGTTCGGTGGCGGAGGCCTTCGCGGAACCGGCGTCAGCGCCGAGTGCCGTCGCGAGCCCGCTCACCGTCGCGATCGATGCGCGCATCGACGCGAACGCCCAGCAACTCGTCGCGTGGCGACGTCATCTTCACGAGCACCCGGAGCTCGGCAACCGCGAAGTCGAGACGGCCAAGTTCGTCGCGGAGAAGCTGCGCGCGATGGGCCTCACGCCGCGCACCGGCGTCGCGAAGACCGGCGTCGTCGCCGTGATCGAAGGCGGGAAACCCGGTCGCGTCGTCGCGTTGCGCGCCGACATGGACGCTCTCCCCGTGAAGGAAGAGGTCGACTTGCCCTTCGCGAGCAAGGCGACGGGCACGTTCGAAGGCAAAACCGTCGGCGTCATGCACGCGTGCGGTCACGACGGGCATACCGCGATGCTGCTCGCGGCGGCGGAAGCGTTGCAAGCGAACCGCGCGCAGCTCTCGGGCAAGGTCGTGCTGCTGTTCCAACCCGCGGAGGAGAGCGTGCCGATCGAGGAGCAACCGGCCGGTGCCGAGCTCATGGTGATGGAAGGCGTGCTCGACGATCCGAAAGTCGACGTCGTGTTCGGCCTGCACGTGTTCGCCGGAATGGAAGCCGGGAAGATCGGCGTGAAGCCCGGACCGCTGCTCGCCGCCGCCGATCGCTTCGAAATCATCGTGAAAGGCCGTCAATCTCACGGTTCGAAGCCCTGGGCCGGCGTCGATCCGATCGTGATCGGCAGCGAGATCGTCACAGCTCTCCAAACCGTCGTCTCGCGTTCGCAGGACATCACGTTGGAGCCCGTCGTCGTCACGGTCGGCCAGTTCGAGTCCGGCGTGCGCAACAACATCATTCCTGAAACGGCGCGCCTCGTCGGGACGATCCGCACGTTCGACGATGCGATGCGCGACGACGTGCACGCGCGCATCGAGCGCATCGCGAAGAAGATCGCGGAGGCGCACGGCGCGACGGCCGACGTGCGCATCGAGACCGGCTATCCCGTGACGTCGAACGACGCGAACCTCGCGACCGTGATGCGTCCGACGCTCGAACGCGTCGCGCCGGGAAGGGTCGTCGACGCGCGCAAGGTCACGGGCGCCGAGGACTTCTCGTTCTACGCGCGCCGTGTGCCGGGCCTCTTCGTGTTCCTCGGCTGCACGCCGGCCGCGGACGTGAAGACGGCGGATTCGAACCACTCGCCGCGCTTCTTCCTCGACGAGAGCGCGCTGCCGGTCGGCGCGAAAGCGCTGGCGAATCTGGCGGCGGATTGGCTCGCCGCGAACGCACGCTGATCTGTCGCCGCTGACGCGAGCAGTCCGTGGTGAAAGTCACGTCGCGGGGCCGAGCACGCTCGAGCGCTGCAGGCAGGCGACGGAAAGACGGCGGAGGTGGCCTCCACGGCCACTGAGCACGACTTTCCTAGCCTGACGCCGCAGCGCTCGAGCGTGCTCGGCCGCAGTAGTGACTTGCACCACGGGCTGCTAGGTTTCCGGAGTCGCCATCTGTGTGGCACGCAACACCAGACGATCGCGAAGCTCGAGCAAGGCCTCCGCTTCGCCCGTCGGCACGTCTTCAGCCCGAACCATCGCGACGATGGGCAGCTCGCGCAGCAGCCAAGCGAACGTCAGGGCTGAAAATCCTGCGTCTTTCCGCGGCGCTTCGACCAAGGCCCGGTCGAAGTCGCCACCTCGAGCCAAGAGGGCGCCGACGTCGACGAGATCACGCAGCTCCATGCGCTGGATGAGCGTGTTCAGCTTGTTGACGAGGATCTCGTGCGCCGTGTCGACGAGGAATGTTCGGCCGTCGAGCTCACACTCTCGAGGCTCTTCGATGGCCCGGACCGGGTCGGCAACGAGATCGAGCTCCACCTGCTCTTCGCCGAGTCGAACGAGGTACCGCGTGAAGTGGGGTGAGGTCCTCGAAGTGGCGACCGTGAATCCGGAGGCCTCGAGGCGAGCCTTCACCTCGGCAGGCAGGGTTCCGAGCTCGGACCTCCCGTGCCAGAACAGATCGAGGTCGCGCGTCGTGCGATGACGAGTATGGAACCCGGCGAGTGCTCCACCTCCTGTCAGCGTCCATCCGCTGGGATTGCCCGCGAGTTCGCGCAGGACGCGCTGCTGCAAGAGAGTGAGGCGACTATCCGCCATTGCGTTGTTCGGCCCAGACCGAGAGCAGCCAAGTCCAAAACCGGCGCGAGTTCCCGAGATGGGGCTCGATCAGAGTCCAATCCGCGCGAATCCCCTTCAACGTCACGAATTGGAACACGTCGTCCGGCTTCGCCTGCCGCATGAGCTTGGCCGTGAGGTACGCGCGCACTTCGCGGTCGTCGCTGGCGAGCTTCTCACGGAACCGGTCCAGAGTCATCTCCGTGTCCCAGAGGAAATAGGGACGTCCCTGACCGTCGACCATCCACTCGGGAGGCGTGGGGTTCAGGATGGACATTCCTTCCAAGGTACGGTCGCGCAGCGCGGTCGTCACGGGTCGGTCGGCGCCGAAGGGAGGCCGCTGGTATCTTCCCGCGCTTCGCCGCGCAGGAACGAGCCGCGCGCGACCACGAGCCATGAAGAACGAGAGTCCGTCGAGCACCGAGCCCGAGAAGCCGCGCCACCACCACTTCATCCACGACGAGATCGAGCGCGATCTCGCCGCGGGGAAGAACCAGGGTCGCGTGCAGACGCGCTTTCCGCCCGAGCCGAACGGATATCTGCACCTCGGGCACGCGAAGGCAATCTGCGTGAACTTCGGTCTCGCGGCCGAGTTCGCCGGGAAGTGCAACTTGCGCTTCGACGACACGAACCCGTCGAAGGAGGAGCAGGAGTACGTCGACTCGATCCAAGCCGACGTCGAGTGGCTCGGCTTCCGCCGGGACGCTTTGTTCTACGCCAGCGACTTCTTCGAGGAGCTCTACCGCTACGGCGAGCACTTGATCACGACCAACGCTGCGTACGTGTGCGATCTCACGCCTGATCAAGTGTCGGAGTATCGCGGTCGACTCGATTCGCCCGGTCGCCCGAGCCCGTTCCGGGATCGAACGCCGGTGGAGAGCCTCGACCTGTTCCGTCGCATGCGCGCCGGCGAATTCCCCGACGGCGCGCGCACCTTGCGCGCGAAGATCGACATGAGCTCCCCGAATCCGAATCTGCGGGATCCGGTGCTCTATCGCATCTTGCGCGCGCACCACCATCGCACCGGCGACGCGTGGTGCATCTATCCGATGTACGACTTCGCGCACGGACAGTGCGACGCGCTCGAAGCGATCACGCACTCGATCTGCACGCTCGAGTTCGAGATCCACCGGCCGCTCTACGACTGGTTCCTCGACCACCTCCCGGTCCCCCATCGGCCGCGGCAGATCGAGTTCGCGCGGTTGAACGTCACGTACACGGTGCTCAGCAAGCGCAAGCTCCTCGAGCTCGTGAAGGCCGGCATCGTCGACGGTTGGGACGATCCGCGGATGCCCACACTGCGCGGCATGCGTCGACGCGGCTACACGCCGGCGGCGCTGCGTGCGTTCTGCGACACGATCGGCGTCGCGCGCATGAACAGCACGGTCGACAAGCTCGTGCTCGAGAACGCGGTGCGTGACGACCTGAACAAAACGGCGACGCGCGCGATGGCCGTGCTCCAGCCGTTGAAAGTCACGATCGAGAACCTTCCCGCGGGACACGTCGAATGGATCGACGCGGTGAACAATCCCGAGGATCCGACGAGCGGTACGCGCAAGGTCCCATTCACGCGCGAACTGTGGATCGAGCGCGACGACTACAAGGACGACGCGCCGAAAGGCTGGTTCCGTCTGTCGCCGGGCAAGGAAGTGCGCTTGCGCTACGCCTACTGCATCACGTGCAAGGAAGTGCGTCGCGACGCGAACGGCTTCGCGACGGAACTCGTGTGCACGTACGACCCGGAGTCCGCGCACGGCAAGACGTCCGACGGCCGCAAGGTGAAAGGCATCGTGCACTGGGTCTCGGCAGCTCACGCGATCGAGGCGCCGGTGCGGCTCTACGACCACTTGTTCTCGGCCGAATTCCCCGACGACGTCGCGGAAGGCGTCGACTGGAAGACGAACCTGAATCCGCACTCCCGCGAGGACGTGCTCGGCGCCAAGCTCGAGCCGTCGTTGGGTGACGCGCTTCCTGGACAGCAGTTCCAGTTCGAGCGCGTCGGCTACTTCGTGGCGGATGCCGTGGAATCGCGGGCGGGTGCGCCGGTGTTCAACCGAACGGTCACGTTGAAAGACGCCTGGGCGAAGATCGAGAAACGCAGTGGATGACGGTGTCTGACACCTTCATCGACCTCGGTCAGCGCTCGTCGCCCGCGTAGCCGGTCGCGCGCAAGAGCTCGCGCGTTCCGGCACCGGACCGCAGCGCGCGTGGGCGCAATGCGTTCTGCTCCGCCTCGTGCCGCAACAGTCGTTCGCGCAACGACGCTGCGAGGCCGACGTCGCGAGCGGCGATGTCGACGAGCTCGCCCGGATCCGCGCGCAAGTCGAAGAGCCGCGCGCTGTCCTCCGCGGACGGAGTCCAGTGGAACGAGAACCCGTCGAGGCGGATCGCGCGCGACGGCACGTCACGCTTTCCCGCCCACCAGCCGCATTCGGTCGCGAGGAAGATCGGGCGCGATTCGACGGTGCCGCGCAAATCGATCGCGTCCGCGACCTCGAGTCGCGAGCCGCCGACCTGCGCGAGCGTCGGCGCGAGGTGTCGATTCGACACCGGCTCCGTGACGCGCCGGCCGGCTTCGAACCCGGGCCCCGCGATCACGAGCGGAACGTGGACCAGCTCCGTGTGCACGGATTGACCGTGTTGGAGATGACCGTGCTCGAGGAACTCTTCGCCGTGATCGCTCGTGAACACGACGACCGTGTTCTCGCGGAGGGAGAGCTCGTCGAGCTTCGCGAGCACCCGGCCCAGCGCATGATCGCCCGTCGCGACGGCCGCGTCGTAGGCACCGTCGAGCCAGCGCGCGTGCGACTCGGGCACGACGAGATCCGGTCGCCACGTTCCGTCCGGTTCGCGCGCTTCGCCGGCCAGGAGTCGTTCCGCGTACTCGTGCAGCGCGTGCTCGGCGAGATCCGCTGGCCGCGGCCCGGCGAACCGAGCGTGATCCGCATCCCGTGAACGGTGGAGTTCGTGCGGATCGACGAGGTGCAAGTACAGGAAGAAACGCGTCGAAGCGTGCGCGTCGATCCATCCGAGCACCGTCGGCAGGATCTGCTCGGACATCACGAACCGATCGGGCGTCGATTCGAAGGTCTCGAATCCGGCGTCGAAGTTGCGGCTCCGACTCACGAGCGGATTGCAAGCGAACGCGCCCGTCGTGAAGCCCTCGCGTTGCAGCACCTCCGGAAGCGTGTCGATCTCGTCGGCGAGGTAACTCTCGGCGTCGGAGATGACGCCGTGTGCGCCCGGCTCGAGACCGGTGAGGATCGAGGCCGTCGACGGCCAGGTCCAACTCGACGTCGAGAACGCGGACTCGAAGACCGTGCCGCGCGCGGCGAGGCTTTCGAGGGCGGGCGTCGTCCGGCGCGCGTACCCGTACGCCGACGTGCGATCCGCGCGCAACGTGTCCATGACGACGAGCACGATGTTCGGTTCCGAACTCGAAGCCCGCGTGCGCGGCCGATCGGAGCGGCGTTCGAGGACGAGGCCGCCGAATCCGACTTCGCCGACGCGAGCGGCCACCTCGTCGCTCGGGGCAACGTCCTCGAACGTGGTTTCGAGGGTCACGCGACTTCCGGCGGCGACTTCGAGGCCCTGGCCGTCGCCGAGCCGCGCCCATGCTCGCGCCGACTCTTCCTCGCCCTCCCACGGCGTGCGTCGATGCTCGAACACTTGCCGGCCGTCGATCGAGACGCGGAACACGATTATCGGCGCGGATTCGGCACTTTCGAACGCTCGCGCTGCGGCGAGATCGCACCCGGCCGCAGCGTGAACGCGCAAGCCGTGCTCGTCCTCGCGCACCACGAAAGAGACACGCGCAGGCGGCGGCATCACGAGCGCGGGCAGCTCTCCGCCGTCGATCTCGTACGCGAAACTCGGAGTGAGACTCGCGGCATGCGGCGGCGCCGAGGGACGCGCGAGTTCCACACTCCACGACGCGGAGTCGAGCACGATCGAGCGCGCGACCTCCTCGACGACCATGGAGGATCCCGGCGAACGGGCCAGGAAATGCGCGCCCACCCCGAGAGCGCTCGCGACGCCCAGTGAGATCGCGACGCTCGTCCTGGGCTCGATCGCGCTTTCGCTCGAGCGGTCAGCGCTCACGATCCTTGCGAGCATCCCCGCGCCGACGAGAGCCGTCACGCCGAGCACCGAGAGGGTCGCGAGTCCGCGCGACGACCCCGGACCGGGCACGTGGTACGCATCGTCGAGCGGCCAGCCCGACAGGACGGCGAGAAAGGCCGCCGCGACGCACGCGATGCACGCGATCGATGTCGGCGACCACGAAGAGCCGCGATCCCTGCTCGAAACACGCTGCAGGATCCACGCGCCGGCGATCCCGGTCAGGAGTCCCCACGCGAGCACCCAGGGCACGCGCTCGAGGACGCGGAAACGTGTCATCGCCTCGTCGAGAGCGCGGCCGATGCGATCCATGCCGTAGACGAGACCGAGGCGTGCGATCGCGACGGCGAGGCCGATCCAAAGACCCGCGGCGAGGACGCGCCACGTGCCGCTCGATGCACGGGTGGAGCTCATCGCGGCGCGGAGGATAGCCTCTCCCCCTCCGCCTCCCCCACATCCGAACACGATGGCCACACCGCAACTCCAGTACGTCTCCGATCTCGCCAAGGCTTCGAAGAGCGGATTCGATGCCGCAGTGCTCGTGACGCACGATCTCGCGGCCGCGCCGACGGCGTGGCGCGTCGCGATCGACGCACAGCGTGCGATCGACGCACGGACGAACGCGCAAGTCTCGGTGATCGCGTGCGACGCGGCGCCTGGTCGGCGCATCGTCCTCGCGCCGACGGGACCCATCCTGCGCGACCACGACGACGTGCGGCGTTACGCCGAAGCCGCGCGCAACGGTGTACGTCGCGCGCGCGACGCGGGCTCGCGTGCGCCGCTCGTGGTGCTCGCGCAACCTCCGCGCGACCCGCGGTACGTGAACGCTGCGTCCTGCACGGCGCTCGCGGCGCTCGGGTCACTGTGGGAACCGCTCGAAGCCCGCGAAGCACGCGGTGAATCCACCGTCGAGCCCATCGAACGCGTCGGATTCCTCGCGCCCACACCGGGCTCGTTCGGTGCGCGCGAAGCAGCCGAGGTCACCGCGATCGAAGGCGGATTGCGCGTCGCGCGTGACCTGTGTGGCACGGATCCGGAGCGCATGGCGGCGCCGCGCTTCGCCGAGTACGTGAAAGCCTCCTTCAAGCACCTGCCCGTCACCGTGCGCGTCGTGACCGGCGAAGCTTTGCAGCGCGACTACCCGCTGCTCGCCGCCGTCGCGCGCGCATCGATGCCCGTCGCGCGCCACCGTCCGTGCGTGATTCGGCTCGAATACGAGCCGAAAGGACGCATCGATCGGACACTGCTCCTCGCCGGCAAGGGGCTGACGTACGACACGGGCGGCGCGGACATCAAAGCCGGTGGG
>Ga0163149_10005538_pt1 | contig 13284 bp, 11 predicted proteins | sample OliLakLV19MP5G1_FD_148604 | JGI IMG/M metagenome (GOLD analysis project Ga0163149, IMG submission 148604) | Freshwater microbial mat bacterial communities from Lake Vanda, McMurdo Dry Valleys, Antarctica - Oligotrophic Lake LV.19.MP5.G1 | ecosystem: Environmental > Aquatic > Freshwater > Lake >...
GTTGTAAGAAAAAAATAATGTATTTTTGAAAAACAGATTACAAAAAATTGGTTAACGGGTTCTCCGATTTTTAGTCAAATCTCTAAAAGTGAATTTTTAGAACCCACCTATATTTACTATTCAACCGTTTTAAAATATCCTGGGTTAATAAATTCAGAATTTTAAATCAATAAAAAAACAGCCCCATGTTAAAAAAATCATTGCTCTTCCTTGGTATCTTGTCGATAATCGCCAGTGCTAATGTTTTTTCGCTTACTACACAAACTATTAATTTTCCTTCAATAAGCTCCAGATTGGTTAGCGCTCCCTCCTTTACGCTGGGTGCTGTCGCACAATCAGGCTTAGCAGTGACATATGCAATAACAACCGGAACAAATATTGCGTCTGTTTCAGGAAACACAGTTACACTTTCCGGAACAGCAGCTGGAACAGTATCTATTAAGGCCTCACAAGGTGGTGATATGAATTTTTCACCAGCTCCCGATGTGACAGTATCTTTTACAGTAAATAAATTAACAAATACGGTTACAGTTGCAAGTATCGGGACTAAATCAGTTACTGCTCCGTCTTTCTCTGTTACTGCGACGGCAACCAATGGCACCATTACCTATTCAAGTTCAAATACCGGCGTGGCAACTGTTGATATGAGTGGAATGGTTACAATTACCGGAGCGGGAACAACAAATATCACTGCATTTGTTGTTACTTCTGCAACGTATTTGGCTGGCTCGGCTTTTAAAACGTTGACGGTAACTAAATTAACAAACACAATTACACTGGCGAGTATTGGAACTAAATCAGTTACGGCTCCTTCTTTTTCTGTTACGGCTACTGCAACAAATGGGACGATAACTTACGCGAGTTCTAACACAGCTGTTGCAACTGTTGATGTGAGTGGAATAGTAACGATTACCGGAGCGGGAACAACAAATATCACTGCATCTGTTGCTACTAATACAGTATACCTGGCTGGGTCCGCAATGAAAAGTTTAACAGTAAACAAATTAACAAACACAGTAACGCTCGCAAGCATTGGAACTAAATCAGTTACGGCCCCTTCTTTCTCTGTTACTGCTACAGCAACAAACGGAACCATCACCTATGCAAGTTCAAACACCGGAGTAGCAACTGTTGATATGAGTGGAATAGTAACAATTACCGGAGCAGGGACAACAAATATCACTGCATCTGTTGCTACTAATACAGTATACCTGGCTGGGTCTGCGATGAAAACTTTAACAGTAACCAAGTTAGCAAATACTGTTACTCTTGCAAGCATTGGAACTAAATCAGTAACTGCTTCATCATTCTCTGTTACTGCTACTGCAACAAATGGGACGATAACTTATGCGAGTTCTAATACAGCTGTTGCAACTGTTAATGCAAGCGGAATGGTAACAATTACCGGAGCAGGAACTACAAACATTACCGCTGCTGTCGTTACGAATACAGTATACCTCGCGGGGTCGGCAATGAAGACGTTGACTGTTGAGAAATTAACAAACACCGTTACACTGGCGAGTATTGGAACTAAATCGGTGACTGCTCCCTCTTTCTCGGTTACCGCCACAGCAACGAATGGAACCATCACTTATTCAAGTTCTAATACATCGGTTGCAACCATTAATGCGAGCGGAATGGTAACAATAACCGGAGCCGGCACAACAAATATCACCGCATCCGTTATTACGAATACAGTATACTTAGCAGGGTCAGCAATGAAGACATTGACTGTTGAGAAATTAACAAACACGGTCACACTGGCAAGCATTGGAACTAAATCGGTAACTGCTCCTTCTTTCTCGGTGACTGCTACTGCTTCGAACGGCACAATAACATACGCAAGTTCAAATACAGCTGTTGCAACCGTTGATATGAGCGGAATGGTAACAATTACAGGCGCAGGAACGACGAACATCACCGCCGCTGTTGTTACGAATACAGTATACCTGGCAGGATCAGCAATGAGAACATTAACTGTTGAGAAATTAACAAACACCGTTACATTGGCAAGCATCGGAACAAAATCAATTACTGCTCCTTCTTTTTCTGTTACTGCTACTGCATCAAACGGAACTATTACTTATGCAAGTTCAAACGCAGCTGTTGCTACGGTTGATGCAAGTGGAATAGTAACGATCACTGGTGCAGGCACTACAAACATTACTGCTGCTGTTGTTACAAACACAGTATACCTGGCAGGGTCGGCAATGAAAACACTGACAGTAACTAAATTGACAAATACAGTTACTCTTGCAAGCATTGGAACTAAATCAATTACTGCACCTTCTTTCTCGGTTACTGCTACTGCAAGCAACGGACCTATTACTTATGCGAGTTCGAATGCATTAGTCGCCACAATCGACGCAAGTGGAATGGTAACAATTACCGGAGCGGGGACTACAAACATTACCGCATCTGTTGTTACGAACACAGTGTACCTGGCAGGCTCGGCTATGAAAACATTAACTGTAACTAAACTGGACCAAACAATTATGTGGACAGGTGTTGTGGACAAAATAGTTTCAGATCCTGATTTCCCAGTAACAGCTGATGCCTCCTCGATGTTAACAACAACCATTACTGTAGTTTCAGGTCCGGCAATATATTCTGCAGGCATGATAGAACTCACGGGAGTTGAAGGAACGGTTGTATTGAGAGCTAATCAATCGGGAGATGCAACCTATAATGCTGTGGTAAACACAACCAGCTTTGACGTAGGCTCAATGAAAAATAATCTGACTTCTTCTTCGAACAGTTCGGACGTACGTGTTTTTCCGAATCCTTCTAACGGAATAATTTCAGTAATGAGCGGCACACCAATTCAAACTGTACAGCTTTATTCGATTAACGGAGAACTGGTTTCAAATTGTATTCTTAACGATTTGAATAACTCCATTATTGACCTCAGCGAATTTTCAAAAGGAATTTATTTCCTGCATGTTACCCTGAGTGGGACTGATAACACAATTGTGAAGAAAGTAGTGCTACAATAATTTTATAGAGAATCTCTCAATAAAAAACCTCCGAAAAAAACTTCGGAGGTTTTTATTTGCTTTCCAGTTATACATTTTTTCTTAGGAACTATTGTTAATGGATCATTTATTCACCAATGGCGCTACGCGTGAGCCTATTAATTCAATAGATCGTAAAAGTTTTTCGTGTGGCAGTCCGGCATTATCCATTTGAAAAGTAAATCTTGAGATTCCTCCTAATGCGTCACTATGTCGAATAATTTTTTCGGCTATTTCTTCAGGACCACCTATCAATAGTGCACCCAACGGACCATTCTGAGAATCGAAATGAGCTTTTGTTACTGGCGGCCAGCCACGCTCTTTCCCTATCCTGGTAAATGTTTCCGCGTAACCCGGATAATAATCTGCAACAGCTTCTTCTTTTGTGTTTGCAACATAACCAAGCGAATGCAACCCTACTTTTAATTGTTCGGGCTTATACCCTGCTCTTTTACCTGCTTCTCTATAAAGATTAATGAGCGGTCGAAAACGATGTGTTTCGCCACCGATCACTGCAACCATTAATGGTAAACCAAGACTACCCGCGCGAACAAATGATTCGGGAGTACCGCCTACTCCTAACCAGATAGGAAAAGGTTTTTGTAAGGGCCTTGGATAGATAGGTTGATTCCTGAGTGCCGGACGGAACTTGCCCGACCAGGTAACAAATTCATTTTCGCGAATATTAAGTAGCAACCCTAACTTCTCCGAAAAAAGTTCATCGTAATCATGGAGGTTCAAACCAAATAATGGAAAGGCCTCTGTGAATGATCCACGGCCTACAACCATTTCCGCACGACCCTGAGAAATTAAATCCAACGTTGCAAAATTTTGAAACACTCTTACAGGATCCGCTGCACTAAGTACAGTAACCGCACTGGTAAGACGAATACGTTTTGTCCGCGCAGCAGCTGCAGTAAGTATTATAACAGGTGCTGAATCAAGAAATTCTTTACGGTGATGCTCACCAATTCCAAATACATCAAGACCCACTTTATCTGCATGCTCCATTCTTTCGAGCAATTGGGCCAACGCATCATTACTATTAATTACATTGCTGGTTGAAGCAAAACTATCAATTCCTATTTCCATAGTACTTTTTGCTTAAAGCCTTGTAATTATTTGGCTTTCATCTTATTGTTTTTTGCCTCATGCGTCACTTCAGCAAGTCCCAACTTTTCCATTAAGGGCGGAATATACATTCCGAAACGACCTCTTAGTCCTTTTTTTAAACCGTACCATCCCTTAACCGGATTTTTAGGAGATCGTCCCCAGGCCTCTACTGTTCCCTCTTTTGCGGGCTTTTGTTCATCAGCACTTCCAAGATCCATCCAGTCATTGTGTTTTTTAAGCATGGCATGTAAATCATTCAGGCACCGAATGTCATAATGCAAAACAGTTTTGCCAACTGTACAGACTAAAATTTCTTTACCATCCTTTTCATCAACATGCATAGTATATTCTGAAGTCATAGGTGGTGTTTTCAACTTCATTGGCTTTTCTTTTGTTCCGATATTGTGTTTCATCTTGTTAGTTATATGATTTATGAATAATAATACGAAAACAAACTGAAAGCGGAATTAAAAACTCATTATTATAGCGACATCTTATTCAGAAACTGATTAAATTTAGATCATGACAATTAAAAAAGCATCATTCGATTTTTTAAAAACACTCTCGAAAAATAACAACCGGGATTGGTTCAACACGCACAAGGATAAATACATTGATGCGCATAACAACATCATCGAATTTGCGGATGCCCTACTGGCAGAAATGAACAAGCATGACAAAATAGAAACCCCTTCCGGTAAAAAAAGTTTATTCAGAATTTATAAAGATGTTCGCTTCTCAAAAGATAAAACACCTTATAACACCCACTGGAATGGCGGGTTTAAACGAGCGACAAAAAAATTAAGAGGAGGATATTATTTTCACCTTGAACCCAGCAATTCATATTTAGCCGGAGGTTTCTGGGGGCCGGAACCACATGATTTAAAAAGAATACGTGAGGATATTGAGTTAAATTACAAAGACTGGAAAAAATTACTGGTGAATAAAACCCTGGTGAAAACATTCGGAAAAATGAGAGGGGCACAAGTTAGTTCAGCGCCACGAGGTTATGCTAAAGATCATCCTGCAATTGATATGCTTCGCTACAAACAATTTATTTTTAAACACAACTTTACCGATAAAGAAGTATTGAGTCCGGATTTTTTAAAAAATGCTAACGGAGTATTCAAAAATCTTCGCCCATTCTTTAATTATATGAGCGAAGTGCTGACCACCAACGCTAACGGGGAACCCTTACTCTAGCATCTTCTCTAAAAAATTATTGTTTGCATTAGGGTAGAATCGTGTTCGTTTATTCCTTATAAAATATAATGCTTCTGTTCAATCCGATTTACAAGAATGGGTTAAATACAGTATACCCAATTAACAGTTTAAATGGGTATATTGTTTATACTTAATTTAACCCTTAAATTATGAAGCAAATTTTTGCAATCGTTTTTTTATGCGTTGGTTTATTTACTTTTTCCAATGCACAACACGCTCCAATCGACATTACTATACAGGTAAAAACAACAGTTTATGCAAGCCCATCTAAAATACGTTTCGACTGGGACACAATTACTACGGGAGCGGATAGCGTAAAAATTTATAAAAAACAAAAGTCGAGTCCAACATGGTCCTTGATTGGCGCAATGGCGGCAACTGAAAAATTTTTTGTTGATACTCCATTTGTAAGTGGTACAGAAATGGAATATAGAATTTTTAAAGACTCCACAGGTATATCTCTCGATGGAAATACTTATATCTATACCGGAATAAATGTTCCTCCTGTTGAGTACAGAGGAAAAATAATTGTATTGGTTGACAGCACATTTATTGTTTCGCTGGCCAATGAGATCAATACTCTTTTACAAGATCTTATCGGCGATGGCTGGCAAGTGCTACGTCATAACGTTGGAAGAACTGCATCGGTAACAAACATCAAACGTATTATTACAACTGATTATTTTGCTGATGTGGCAAACGTTAAATCTGTTTTGCTATTAGGACATGTTCCTGTTCCCTATTCCGGGAATATTTATCCTGATGGACATTGGCAGCATCATGGTGCATGGCCGGCAGATGTTTATTATGGCGACATGGATACGGCAAGCTGGACTGATGTAACCGTAAATACAACATCAGCTACGAGAACAGAAAATCACAACATTCCCGGTGACGGAAAATTCGATCAGGATAGTTTACCCGGACCAAACAATAAAGTTGAATTGCAAATCGGAAGGATCGATCTTTCTGATCTTCCCGCATTCACACAAACAGAACAACAATTGCTTTCACAATATTTAATCCGTGATCATGATTACAAACATAAAAATTTTAGCGCACGTAGAAGAGGATTAATAGACGATACTTTTGGTTGGTGGTATGGTGCTGCTTTCTCCAGCTGCGGCTGGCGCGACTTTTCCGCATTGTTTGGGAAAGACAGCATAACCGTCTCTCCTTACTTTTCAACATTAGATACTGCAAGTTATTTATGGTCATATGCCTGTGGTCCCGGAACATATACATCTTGCGGAGGTATTGGGAATACAGATTCATTCACAGTGCATCAACCCAAGAGTGTATTTAATATGCTGCTTGGAAGTTATTACGGTGATTGGAATTCACAAAATAATTTTATGAGGGCTCCGCTTGCATCAAACGGCTGGACATTGGCAACAGCCTGGACAGGAATTCCCTATTTACATTTTCATCATATGGGAATGGGTGATAATATTGGCTATTCAATGCTTGTTTCACAAAACGATCATGGCACGTACGTTTTTCTTGACAGCCCAACATACGTTCATATTGCACTTATGGGAGATCCTTCACTACGTTTACATACGGTTGCGCCACCAATAAATGTTATTGCCACGCCTGACTTCAATGCATTTAAAATAAATTTAACATGGACAGCAGCGGCAGAACCTGTGCTTGGATATCATGTTTACAGGCTCGATACCGTAACAGGAAGATATAACCGCATTAATACATCCATTGTTTCTTCTACAAACTATTCAGATAATACTCCACTATCAAGAAATAATTATTACATGGTACGCGCGATAAAATTGGAGAACGGAAGCGGAACATATTATAACTTAAGTCAGGGAGCATTTGATACTACTTTTGTGTTGAACTTTTCCGGTATCAAAGATTTTTCTGTTATCACTAAGTTTAAGGTCTATCCTAATCCTGCACAGAGTACCATTAACATTCAATATGAATATACGTCAGCGAATAACAATGATGCTGCCAGTATTATTATTTATGATGTGATAGGGAAAACTGTATATAGCCAGTCCGTTTCATTACATAATGGAAATAACTCCATGAACATAAATATCGAATCTCTTTCACCCGGAATTTATAACTGTTCTATAGATGCCGGAAAAGAGACAAAACAATCGCAGCGCTTTGTGATCGTGCGATAATCATAGCAGGAATTTTAAAATTATACTGTGTTATTGGCTTATAGCTGCATGGCCGTTAAGTTTAGTCGGCATTTCATTCATATTTTCCTTATCCACAACGGAATCGTTCTTAAGAGCGCCGCTACATTTCGCCTAAGCGAAGCGATCTCTCGCACTCTAGATTACTTCTTCGCGGATCGCAATGACGTGCTTTGTCAGTTCGAGTTTTTCCGCATTAGCGGAAAGCATCGAGAACGTGTGAAGGGCTTGCCTACTTCTCGATACATTCCGCGCAATGGTCAGTTCGAGCTTGTCGAGAACTTATTCAACTTCTCCATCTCCGCTTTTAATTTTTCTATTGTAACCGGTTCAAATACCAATGATTCTCCCGCCGCAGATATAGTGGATTCTTTTACAGCCATCATAGGTTTGCCATTATCATAGTTAAATGCGACAATGGTAATTTTTTCGCCTAATGGAACACTAGAGAAGGAGTATTTACTTCCTTGTACTCTGTACCCTGGAAAGATAGATTTTGCGGAGTGAAAAACAAGTTTCATATCTGTATTCTCTGATGCATTATAATTAACGATAAAATTTATTTTAGCACGTCTGTCATTTGCAAACCTATCACAGTTTATCCATCCGAGCTGAGACGTACTAAAGAAACAACTATTTATTTCATATGAGCTAGACTTTCCTGATACGATTTTATTAGTAAGCGCAGTTGCATATTGTATTTTATACGAACTGTCTGCCTCAGCTGCACCGTTCTTGGTGTATGCCACTTTTACATTTTTTAATTCTTCCTCAATGGCTTTTGACTGTGCATTCATTTCTTTATAATTATTGTCTTTGATCGTAAATTTTATTGGTAATGTATATTGAGAAGATAGTGCTTTGCCAGAGGCTGTTGCAGGATTCCACTTTGGCATTTTTTTCACAAGTGAATACGCGACCTTATCCAGATTCTGATCAAGACCCTTAAGGACTATCACGTTATTTATAACTCCGAATTGATCAACCTTAAATTGTACATATACGGTCCCTTGTATTCCCTTCTCATATGAAGAAGAAGGATATATAGCATTTTGCGATAAATATTTTTGTAATTCTGTTTGCCCACCTGGGAATTCCGGCATTATTTCAGGAACAATCACATCAATTCCAGATGTAGAAATCGCACCTCCAATTTTTTTAAGAGCTTCTCTTTGAAGTCGCTCTTGCTCTTCAGTTGTCTTTACAAAACCTTTGCCCGGAATTATTTGATCTCCCAAAGACTGATCTTGATCCTTTTTAAGTTGATTAAATACATCCAGAAAATTTTCTGTTTCTTTTGGCGCTGTATTGAGCGTCCACTCCATTCGCTCCGCACTATCCCTCTTCCCCCCAAACAATTTCATATCCTTCTTCTTGTCTTTATATGGAAATCCTAATTCTATTTCCTTACCATTTTTAATTTTACAAGTCTCGCCTTTATACAAAGCTTCCACATACAACATCCCGCCCGTTTCCAAAATTTCCTTTTTTGTTGTTGTACTTAAGTTCGCCAATACTATATCGGAATTTTTATAATATTCCCGCACACGCACTTGTACAATGCCTTCGGTCTTCGCATTCATTTTTCCCCATACAAATGAATTAGCATCAATTTTAATTGTGGTTCCTTCTGCACATTTCAATACAGTATCTTTTCCTGCTTGTATATTAAACACCTGGAAAGGTTTTTCGAATTTTTTATATAAGTCTGCGACGGTTGTTGCTTCAACAACGCTTGTGGATGTCGCGGCAATTGAAATAGATGGTGTTATAACGGGCTCAGGTGATGTCCGATGATCTTCCTGAGTCACGGTAATATTATTTTCCTTCTCTATTTGCGCAACCTTTGGCAATTCATTCTTCGTGCCTGTATTATTCCCTAAATAAATCGCCCCTGTTATCAATACTATTCCCAACCCAGTTAATCCCCAGCGTAAAAAATTATTCCCTGTTCTGTATTTTCTATATGCCTGTTGCGTGTTTTGTTTCAGTATCACTCTCTCCAAACCTTTCATCACATCCTCCTGCAATTTTACCTCTTCTCTCAATTGGGCATCAGCAGCTATCTGCTTTTCAAAAACATCCTTATCCGCAGCATTCATTTCTCCTGCAAGGTATTGTTCTATCTTTTCTGTCAGTTCAAGTTCGGAGCGCATGATAAAATGTTTTTATTTATATTTTTTCTCTCGTTCCTTTTTTTAGAAAAAAGGAACCAAAAAATCGGACGATTTAAACGCCCTGCGATGGCTGCTTATCGCACTCGCTTTACTTTTATCGCAGCCATCCAATCTTGCGCCAATCCGCCTCCGCACCAAATCGTCCATAGCCTACGCCCATTTAGGTGATATCCTTTATTATCTAAGGCCATTATTGAACAATTGTATTTTGTTTTTTCATTTCTCTCAGTTTATTCTTTGCTGCCTCCAAACATTTATACTTCTGTGTCTTCACTGTATTCTCCGAGCTATAACCCATCTTCACCGCAATATCTTTTAACTTCATTGTACCGGAATAAAACAGCACCAATACTTCACGACATCTTTCTCCCAGTTCATTTATAATCTTTTCTGCCAGCTTTATATCATTTTCTTTTTCAAGTTCCATCATTAAATCACTTTCTTCCTGATTATTCATTTGTTGCTCCGTTTGATAAATCATTTCCTTTTCTCTTTTCCTTAATTCATCTTTCCATAAATATTTACTCACGCTGTATAAATAAGTGCTTAATGCTGATGTGAGTTTAAAATCACCGGTCCTTACTTTATTATATAACACGATCAATGCTTCCTGGAAAATATCCTGTGCGTCATCCTTACCTCCTCCATTTGCCATGATCATTTTCCTTATCATCGGAAAATATTTGTACAATGCGGTAAATGCCTTTTCGCTATTGTTGTTTCTAATCAATTCTATGATCTGATCGTCACTCATTATTCTGCCTTTATATATTAATGGTAAAACATTAAAAAGGTAACCCTAAAAAAACACCTTTTACAATAAATAAGACGCAGTTGGGGGAGAATAGTTGCGTAATAGCCTGAAATACAGTCGTTTATTTTTTGTTTCTATTTGCAATTTTGCTGTATCTTTTCGACCGTTTTCGGTTATAATAATAACGTATATATGCGGATATACATTTTCCTTGCGGTATTATTTTTTTCAATATCCCGTGCTATTGGCCAGGATGCGGATTCTCTTTCGCAAAACGATGAGGTTGAAAATATTTTAATGGCCTCTCAAAAATCAAAAGCCATTCATGTAAACTTAGAAAGCAGTGATGAAGTAGAGTTATTGCTTAAAAAAATTCATACCTATAAATTAATGGAGTCTATTGAACTGGAAGGTGAAGCGGATGAAGCTGTTCTGAAAAAAGTAATTTACCGCTTATCCTCTCTTAAAAATTTAAATGGGTTGACGCTACGCGATAATTTTTTACAAAAAGCACCGGATAATATCAATACGCTAAAAAGTTTAAAATCTGTAGTAATCGTCGGGAACAAAGATCTGAATTACGATGAACTGTTTTCAAAACTAAGTCAGACAAACATTAACTCTATTGATCTTACTGACAATGATTTTAAAAAAGTGCCGTCCTCTATTTCATCCATTAAATCATTGCGAAGAGTTAAACTAAGCGGCAGCGATCAACTGGACTATGAGCAGTTAATGGATAAACTTTCTGAGTTGCCTGCATTAAATGAATTGGCCATACCCGTTAACTTTATCACGGAGCTTCCACAAAATATTATAAAATTAAAATCGCTGCAATTGCTGGATGTGAGTGATAACGTACTTACCGAGATCCCGGAAAATGTTTCAGTGCTGAAAAGTATAAATAACCTGAGCATTTATGGAAACCTTTTTTTGAACCCGGTTAAAGAATTAGAAAAATTCAAGGGAGCAGATATTCGATATATTTCTATGGATAAAGAAATTTCAGGAGACGAAATAGAAGCGCTGAAAAAAATATTTCCGAAGGCAGAAATTAATTTCCCCGTACTCGATGAAGATGATGAGCCAGAGCCTGGTCCGGTCATAAATACGGAATCTCAAAATCTTCCTGTAAAAGATATTACCTCTGGAAGTCTCACTGTTAGAAAAGATTTTAAAATATATTCTAATGCTTACCTCTCCTACCAGGGTATATTTCAAAATTCAAATTACAATTTTGACACCCTGGGCTTTAATGAACGCTATGCCAATCTAAAATACACTAATGTTTACAGGCGATTGCCGGATAATAGTTCCATAGGCGGCACAATAGGTATTGACATGGGCGCCTTCCCCAATTTAAAGCACAGGGAAAAATATTTTTATTTTACTAATTACAGAACTCTTTATCCAAATTACCCGGAGCTTAATGCTTTTTCGGGGATGAGTTGGGTTTATAAAGGAGATTATTCCAGAAGAAAATTCAGAAAAAAACTTTGCAATAAGATGTGGTCCGATATCCGGGTTGTATTTGACAGTAACAACAGTGTATTTACACTGCAGCTTAAATCACCGGACGGTTTTGAAGTTATTAAGGCTTATCCGATACCTGTCAATTTTAATCATAAGCAACTGGAGCAAGTGCAAAAAACTTATTCGAGGAGATATTCCAATTATCAGAAAGCATTGAACAGGCGGGCTGACCGATTTAACAAAGAGCTTAAAAAAAATAAAACCAAATACGATTCAGATTATAATAAAACACAGGAATTGGCATGGAAAGAATTGCAGTTGCGCATGAGTAATACAGAGAAATTAATGTCTAAAGAACAATGGCTGGAATATTATGATAATATTATTGCAAATGAAAAGGAAGCGCTAAACAAATCTCCTCTTTCAATAACTTACCTTTTAAGAAGTTTAACCATAAGGGGATACAATAGTTTAGGCTCGGGTAATTTTGTACCTTTTCAAAACAATAACTACCAGGCGAAAGCAATCAGTGTAAATTTTATCGATCAGAATACGGGAAGCGTACTTCCTATTATCAATATAATTGTAGCCGACTGTAAAAATAAATTAACTTCTCTTGCTCCGGGAAACCTGGGGATAAGTCCTGAGTCAATAATGATCAAACAATTTTCCTCATGTGTGCTTTTTGTAGAATTACGAACTGGAAACATTGGAATTGTGACCTCCTCAGAAATAGACAAACTGAAAATAACAGGTAGTCAAACTTATTCATTGAAGACAATTATTTTAAATAAAAACCTGGATGATATTGGAGCGTGCATGAAACAGGCTTCTATAGAATAGGAGCCTCTCCCCGTCCCCCTCCAAAGGAGAGGGGGAAAAAATTAAAAATTGGTTCATCCTGTATCTTTTGAATAGTATGCCTGTTATATGATAAAAAGCAAGAAAAATACAGTATGAGTAGCGTTTCAACACCATATCACTTTACTAAAGAAGCTATCCAAAAGGAGGAAGAGCAGATACGGCTTGCGCAACAGGATGCATCAAAATTTGACGTACTGTACAACCATTACTTTGAGCAAATATTTATGTTCGCGCTTAAAAGAGTGGAAGACAAAGATGTTGCAGCCGATATAACATCACAGATATTTTTTAAAGCGCTACAAAATCTTAAAAAATATAAGCCCCAGGGATTACCATTCGCATCATGGTTGTACCGCATTGCGAGAAATGAAATTTATAATAGAGTTTATACCGAATAAGATATTAAGAACATAAAGTTAGAAAAAAGTTTGAACTGTTTGAGGAAAGCGTTCTTTGAAAGTATAGTTTAACATCATGAAGTTAGACTATAAGAA
>Ga0163149_10005540_pt1 | contig 13281 bp, 16 predicted proteins | sample OliLakLV19MP5G1_FD_148604 | JGI IMG/M metagenome (GOLD analysis project Ga0163149, IMG submission 148604) | Freshwater microbial mat bacterial communities from Lake Vanda, McMurdo Dry Valleys, Antarctica - Oligotrophic Lake LV.19.MP5.G1 | ecosystem: Environmental > Aquatic > Freshwater > Lake >...
GGCTCGGCCTGCGCGGCCCTCTTGCGCCGGGGCGCGGGCGTCGTCGCCACGTCGGGAGTGGGGTTTGGCGCCCACGTTCCGCTCGGCTCGATCACGACCCTGAGCGTCTCGACCAGGCCCGGTCGCTGGCTGACCCGGTCGTGCGTCGCCTCGGTGGCCGCCGGGTCGAGCCGGAGCCGTGCCGAGGCGCCCCCCGAGGTCATGCCGCATCCAGGCAGGCCCGCCAGCGCCACGGCCAATAGCCCGATGGCCGTGGGCCAGCGGACCCGCTTGGAAGTTGGAATCGTTTGTGATGTCAGTTGTACCGCGTCCATGCGCCACCCTTCCACCAAACTTTCATAATCTTTCAGCCTCGGACACGGTTCTCGTCCTGAGTTCCGCCCAAAACCTGATATCACCTTATGCCCCGCGTCGCCTCTTGAGATAACGAAGAATTTCCCCGCGAGCGCTCTCATTGCTCCTAGTTGCAATAGCGGGGGCGGGAATCGAACCCGCGACCTCCGGACGATGGGGGCCCGCGTGCTGCTCACCCAGGTCGCGGCGCTCGACCAGCCGGGCTGCCCCGCCATCCTGCTCCTCTGCGATCGTCGCGCATCCGCACCGCGGCTCGACGCTTGATCGCATGATCTCTTCGCCCGTGCGCCCGCACGTCATCCACGCGCCGCTCTCGACCAGCTGCTCCGATGTCTCCACGCACGCGATCGCCGAGCCATCGGTGAGCATCACCACGCATCTCGCGCCCATCTGGCGCTGGTCGAGCCCTGGCGCGAGCAGAGCCTGGATCCGGCACGCTCTCACCTCGAACGCGGCCCCCGCCGGCATGGTCAGACCCACGAGCCGGCAAGAGCACCGGTGCGCGGCGCTGGCGGGCGTGTCCCGCCGCATCCGCGCGGAAGCCTGCGCCTTCGATACTGCGGCGTCGTCAGAATGCACGTCACCCCGATCTCCCCTAAAGGGGATACCAGGGCCAACGCTCGACAGGAGGCTCCGGCGAGGGCCGGATAAAAACGGTCACCCACGACCTTGACAGAAGTATGGCAGGGGTCCGGGCGGTTGTCAAGTCGGGGACTTTACGGAACCCACGCCGGCTGCATGATCGGCACGCGTGACCATCGTGTAAAGTTCGGATGCGACGACTTCGGCCATGCCCACGGGGACGGCGTTACCGAGTTGCCGCATGGATTCGGTCCATGAGCCTTCGAGTACCCAATCGTCCGGGAAAGTCTGTATGCGGGCACACTCCCGGACAGAGAAATACCGTACCGATCCGTCCGGAAGGCGGACCATGTTCTCCCCACCCGGGACGCCGTGGTCGCCTGCTTTGAGCGTCTTTGCTGGCTCATCCAGCGAACTTCCGTTGTGCCCCGCGTATGCGCGGGCGCCCGGGTTGTAGAAGTGGTTGGGGAACTTGCTGCACCGTTCGCCAGGGCCGATCTGGGGCAGGTCGGCGATGGCATCCCGCACGGTTCGCCACGGTTTGAGCATGGCCGAGGGCCAGAGGCACGACAACCGTTCGACGCGAGCGCGAAGCCGTTCGGGAACCTTTCCACGGGCACGCTTCGAGACACGGTGCCGGTCCCAATACTCGCCGGTAACCCATTTGTCGTAGACCAACGCATCCTCTTCGTGCGTTGGCGTGGGGAAACTGAACGTGATACCGAGGTCGGCGCGCACGCCGACGATTAGCACGCGCTCCCGCCGTTGCGGAACGCCGTAGTCAGCGGAGTTAAGAAGTTGAAAGACGACGTTGTATTTCACGCCCTTGTGCTTGCCGCCCGTTATAGCCTTTTCGAGGCGGGCGTGATGGTCCGTCCATTCCTCATCACCCTTGCGAACAATCTCGGGGTAGGTGAGTTGCTGGATGATGTAGTTGTAGTAGTTTGCGAAGTTCTTGCGGAGAAGCCCCTTGACGTTCTCGAACAAAAATGCCTTGGGGGCAATCTCGCGGACGGCCCGCACGGCGTGCGGGAACATGTTGCGGCTGTCGTCCATGCCCTTGTGCTTACCGCCAATGCTGAATGGCTGGCACGGTGGCCCGCCCGAGACAAAGCCGACCGTCCCGGCGTGCTGCTTGAAGTCGTACGCGCTCACGTCGCCCTGTACAACATCGCAGCCATGCAAGTGCGGGAGACCTGCGGCCTTGTTGCGCCGGATCGTGTCGCAAGCGTTCTGGTCCCATTCAAGGACCGCTTCATGTTCAAACCCGGCGTTTGCGGTGGCGATAGCCAGCCCGCCTGCGCCGGCGAAGAGTTCAATGGATTTCATAGGTGCCCGGATGGTACCCGAACGCCGCGACGTTAGCACGTCGGTTCGTCGCAAATCTACGATGGTTGGTGAAGTTGCCCCTTTCCCTTGCCGAAATAACCGGGAGTGGGCTCTGCCTTGTGTCGGCGTCAGCGCCGTCAACCTCAAAGAGTGGCATGAGCGACCTCCCCACCCGAGTGTAACGCCGGGGCGAGCCTCACGCCCCCTTGGCTTTCCTCGCTGCGTGCCCCGGTGGCAGCGAGATGCGCGGGTCCAAGATCCGATCGACTTGGTGGGTGTCGCCAGGCGTGGGGATGCGATCGGTTGGCTTCTCGGCCTGCCGCCCGACCGCCGGAAAAACAGCCCCGGCCATCGCGGGCCGCAGCGCGTCGATCTCGATATCGAGCCCGAGCCACTCCTGCTGGAGGACATACGCCTCTATCCGCAGCCGCGTCTCTTCGGGGAGAGCCAGATATGCGGCGATCGCCGCTGCCCCCATGATCTTCACGCCGCCATCGGATCGCACGCTGACCCGCTCCCTGAACAGCCGTCCAAGGTTGTCAGGGAGCTGGAGCTGTTGCCGCGCCCAAGGACGAGACTTTGCCGCTGACATGGAATCCTCCCCCAGCATTGTCGCTCCATGCCCAGAATCGGCGATGCCCACGCTGTGGATAAGTGGTGCATAACCTCTGGTACACCACAGCCACTTGACATCTACGCTCCATGTGGCCACAGTACACACCATGCACACGCGCTCCAGAGACTTCTCGACGTTTGAGGCTGCTGCGGAGCTTGGCGTGGATCGCTCCACGATCAGCCGCTGGATCGCCCGAGGGATTCTCCGAGCCGAGCGATACCACCAGACCGCGCCCGCGCGGATCGCCGCGTCGGAGATCGCGCGGCTACGCAAGACCGCTACGGACCACCTTCAGTTGCCCTCGATCGCACCCTCCGCTCGCACTCGCCGCGTCCACGCCGCCTAACCACTATGGGGGAAACCCCTTCACCCACGCCACCTGTCGGGCTAATCGCCCGACAGGAGGTTTCGGGGCCGAGAGGCCCACCGATGCCCGGCCTTGCCCGTCCCGCGTGTTGACACGGCACGCGTTGCGGGAGTCTCCATGTGCCGGCAACTCCCTCCGTCGCGCCGCCTGCATCGGCGCGCCGGAGTTTCGATGATTCTCTCCCGCGCATGGCCGCGCGGGAAGCACAGCCGGCTCAGTCGCGCGTGCGGCCCGGCGTGGTCGGGGTGAGCCAGGGATGGAGTGCTTATGGAGCCGACTCCCGTGCCGACCTCTTCGCGCAGCAACGAGGTTCTCCGAGACGTCATGGACCAGCACCAGATCACTCAGGCGTGGCTGGCTGACGAAACCGGCTTCGACACCTCCTACATCTCGCGCGTCCTTGATAGCCAGTACGCCATTCCGCCGGAGATCGTGCGGGCACTCTGGGGCCAAACCCGCGACCAGCGCGTCGCCCGCATCGCGCTCGGAATGGGTGAGCATGTGGTGGTGACCGTTGCTCCCCGGCCTTGCGAGTGGTGCCAGGCCCAGAACAACGCGGTCCACCACATCGCTCATGCCCTGAGCCTGATCGCCAACGCGGAACCCAACAACGTCGAGCACGCTTTGCTTCACCGTGTCATCGACGCGGCGATCGAGAGCCTGGTCACCATTCGCAAGCACACCGTCGCCTGAGTCGCCCGCCGCCGTTCCAAGGAGCTTCCTATGCCGGACCCCGCAGCAAGGCCTCGCAGCCTCGATCATGGACCCCTGATGACCCAGGCCGACGTGGACGACTCGCTCAGGCGGGTCCACCGCGCGTCGACGGGCACGGCGTGCGTCGCCGGCTGCGTGATTGCGGTCGAGCTTTCACGCCACAATGATCGCCGATCGCTTCAGGCTCGCCTGCTTATCGCGGACGCCCAGCATCTTTACGCCCAACTCGGTGAGGCCATCGCGCGGGCCAGATCGCACCAGCAGGATCTCGACCTCTCCGACGCCGACATCGCCGCCGCTCAGCACGGGGGGCGCGCCCGATGACCTGCGCCCCCGCTCCCAACACGCCGCGAATCAGTGTTGTGGTCGCCGATGCCGCGGTGGCGGTCGTGCTCGAAGTCGCCACCTTGTCGCTCACGCTCGTGCTCAATCGCGACGACGCAGTCCTTGTGCTCTCGCAGCTGGGCCGCGCGGTCCTTTTCGCGCACGGGCCAACTGCCGTGGACGAGGCGAGCAAGCCCCTGTGCCGGGATCTCGAGGACTTGCAGGCGGCGCAGGTTGCCCAGGGGCCGCGCATCACAGATGTAGAGGCCACATGAGCGCGATCCAGGCACAACTCGTGTCGCGCCAGGCCGCCCCGCACGCGGTGAAGTCCGAGGCATCGCGCGCGATGTGGTTCCCTATCGAGGAGGCGGCTCGGCTCCTTGACATGCACCGCGCCAACCTCAACCGCAGGTGCCCGCAGCTGGAGCCGGCGGGCCAAGCCCGCCGCATGCCCCTGGTCCTGGGTGGCCCGCCGGTGTGGCACATTCACGCGAGCTACTCGCCGCGCCTGGTGCGGGCTGGGGTCGAGCAGACCGCGGTCGGCACGTCGGCGGTCCACGAGCGGCTGGCGGCCGCCACCGCCGGCTACCGCACCGAGGCGGCCCGCAAGGCCCGGCTTGTCGTTGCGTTTCGGGCGTGGAAAATTGTGCCGCGTGGTGCGACCGTGCGCGACGCCTACGCCGGGTTCGCTGCGACGCACGACGGCGCGCCATCCTACACGCGGATCAAAGAATGGAGCTCGCGCTGCCCGACGTCGAATGACCTGCCCGGCTGCATGGCCGCGCTGCTCGACACCCGTGGGCGCCCGCCCGAGGGCGCGCCCGCGATGAGCGAACCAGCGTGGTCGCTGTACTGCGAGAACTACCTCACGCCTCTCCAGTGGTCGCACAGCAAGTGCTGGCGCGTCGTGCGCGCGATCGCGCTCGACAAGGGCTGGACCTGGCCGAGTGAAGACACGGTTGCTCGCACCCGCGACGCCAGGCTCACGCGGAGCCAGACCGACATGGCCCGCCTGGGCGAGGACCGCTGGGCCAAGCTCCACCAGACCCCGATTCAGCAAGACCCCGAGGCGTGGGCCGCCGGCGCGTGCTGGGAGGGCGACAACTCGACGCTGGACTTCTCTGTGCGGGTCTGGCGCGACGGCGCGTGGAAGGCAGTGCGACCGCTGCTCAGCCTCTGGAAAGACAAGCGCTCGCGCCGCATCATGGGCTGGCACCTGGGCGAGCGGGCCAACTCGGCGACGATCCGCGAGGCGTTCGTCTCGGCGTGCGATGAGCCTGGCGTCGGTCTGCCCGAGCACGTGTGGATCGACAACGGCAAGGACTTTGCTTCGGCCTCGCTCAGCGGATCGACCAAGGCCCAGCGCCGGAAGATGGCGCCAGAAGCTCGCGCCGAACATGAGGCCCAGAGCACGGCCCTGTTCTCGATGCTCAACGTGCGCGTTCACTTCGCCAGAGCCTACAACCACAACGGCAAGGCACGCATCGAGCGCGGCTTCAGCTTCATTCACCAGGACTTCGACCGCGAGTTCGCCAGCTGGTGCGGCAGCGACGAGGGCGACCGCCCCGATGTGGACTTCTACCGCGCGGCGGTCCAGGACGTCATGGCCCTGCCCACGATCGAGCAGGCCCGCGAGGCGTTTGGCCAGTGGTCCGCGTGGTTCAACGCGCGGAGCGAGCACGCGATCCAAGACATGGTCGTGCGAGACGGCGGCGCGCCCCGCCGACTCAGCCCGGTCGAGTTCTACGAGCGGTTCCTCCCCGCCCGGCGCGTGGTCCAGCGCGAGACGCTGGACCTGCTCCGCATGCCGTTCGAGTCGCAGCCCAGGGCTGTGACCAAGCGCGGCGTGGGCGTCTCGATCGACGGCAAACTCTTCCACTTCGGGGGCGGGCATCCGGCGGTCGCGCACCTGGTGGGCACGGACGCGCGAGTCTACGTCTCCTACGACGATCGCAACCGACGCGAGGTGACGATCTACGACACCTCGTTCCGCCGGCTCTGCGTCGCGCCGATGAACGGTGCGTTCGGCGGCGCGGAAGCTCCGACCGAGGCGTTCCGGGAGGCGATCCGCCGCCAGCGGCAGGCCAGGTCGCACGCCAGGGCGCGCCCGTCGCTGCTCGACAGCGTGCTGCGCACTGAGGAGCTCGCCGCCAAGATCGCCCGCGAAGCCGACGTGGCCCGGACCCGCGAGCGATTGCGCGAGGCCGGGCATCAGGAGGCTGCGGCCTCAGCCAACGTCAGGCTCATGGGCACGCCCATCGACCACGCCGCCCGCGTCGCGAGCGCACGCAAGGCGGTGGGCAGCGAGCACGACGCCGTGTCGCTGGTGTCGATGGTGTCGATGGTGTCGATGGTGTCGCGTGGCCTGCGCTCGGGCCAGGACGATCCCGAGTACGGCGACGTGCTGCTCGGCATCGCCGCCGACGCCCGCCCCTGTAACGGGCCTGCAAACGGTCCGTACAGGCCGTTTGCGGACGAGGAATACGAGATCTCCATCGCGCCCCAGAGCCGGGACGAGGCCGCCGCGATGGAGGTCGAGCTGGTGAGCCAAACCCCGGAGGAGGACGACGGGTACGACGTCCTCGCCTCGCTCGGAGACCACAGGTGAGCGAGTCAAGGCGTGACATTTTGAACGAGATCGCGCAGGACGCGCGGTATCTGCGGAGGGCAAGGATGCTGCCAACCGATCGATCGCTCAAGCCCGATGAGATTGCTCAGGTCGCCCGGGACTTCAAGAGCTGGCTGAAGCAGACGCGGCGATCCAACGCGCGTGTGTCCAAGGCCCTGGGCGAGGGGTTCTCGGAATCGACCCTTAGCCAGTTCACCAACGGCCTCTTCAAGGGCGACATGGAGAAAGTCGCGCGCGGTGTCAACGAGTACATGGAGCGCGAGACGCGGACCGAGCAAGTCCAGCGGCCGGCCGGGTGGGTGGCGACCGAGGCCGCCAACCGGATGCTCGCGGTGGTCCGCGCCACGGTCAACGGCCGTGGCATGGGTTTGATCGTCGGGCCAGCTGGCGTCGGCAAGTCGATGGTGCTGGAGGCGGTGAAGCGCGAGTACACCGGCAGCGTGCTGATCCGCGTGATGCAGTCGGAGCGGCGCTGCACAGGGTTGGTCAGCTCAGTGGCCCGCATCCTCGGCGTGCCAGCCCGCTCGACGATCTCCATCACGCATCGCTTGGTCGTCGATGCACTGAGGGGATCGGGCAAGCCGATCTTCATCGACGAGGCGCACAAACTGATGCACGATGCGCTCGAAGCGCTGCGTGACATCCACGACGAGGCCGGCGTGCCCATCGTCCTATGCGGCACCGTCGACGTAAAGAAACGCGTGCAGGACACTGACGCCAACTTCGGCCAGTTCTCCAGCCGGATCATCGCTCGCGTCGACATCGCCGAGCCGGTGCTGACTCCGCGCTTCGGCCCCAAGGGCCGAAGCCAGGACGAGGTCCCGATGCTTTTCTCAGTCGAGGAGGTCCGCCAGCTGTTCTCGCAGGGCCAGATGCGGCTGACCGATGAGGCGCTCGACCTGCTGACCGACTGCGCCAACGCGCTCGGCCACGGGTGCCTAAGGCTGGTCGTGAAGATGGTCGAGATCGCGTCCATGAACGGCAAGGCGATCGCGGCCAAGACCATCGAGCGTGGCCTGCTGATGGCGGTGCTCAAGCAGATGCACGGCGAGGCGTACACGGAGCTGATCGCGGAGCGGTCGCGCCAACTCGGCGGCGCGCGTGTGGCAATGTCTGCTTGAGAGGAGTTCCCGATGCCCTGGACCGAGAAGCAACGCCACTTCTTCCTTATGGCCGCCCGGGCCGCGGGCTGGAACGAGAACCAGCGGTACATCGCCATGCGGCACTGCGGGTGCCAGCTCAAGGCCGGCACTCCCAGCGTCACGCACCGGGCCAACGACCAGGCCGCGTTCGAGCGGTGCATGGCGCTGGCCGAGGCCCACGCGGGCCAGCAGGGCACGACCGTGCCCAAGCCGGGCAAGTATCGCTCGTGGCGTGAGGCCGAAGTCCACCAAGGCGATCGGCTGCGCGACCTGGCCGTGCGCATCGCCAACGAAGCCGAGCGCCTGCTCCCAAGGCGGTTCCCGAGCGCCATCACCGTGCCACCGACTCAACCCCATGTGTCCGACAACGACGCGCAAGGCCTAAGCCCCCTGCTCATCGAGACTGTCTCGCACGTCTGTGGCAACGACGATCGCGAGTGCCTTTCGCTTGACGGTTCCCCGTGCTTTGAGACTCTCGACGCAGGCCAGCTCTACCGCGTCGTCGAATCACTGAAGGCCCATGTGGGCCGCGTCCTGGGCGAGCACGGCATAAAGCCGCGCACGTTCACATGCCCGGCTTCGGCCCGCGGCCGCCTCCGAAAGGACAATCCATGATGCTCTACGTCTCTGCCGATGGCGACGACCGCAATGCCGGGACGCTCGAGCAGCCGATGCGCCAGCCCGAGGCGGCCCGGCGCAAGCTCCGCGCGGGCGACATGCTCCGCCTCCAGCGCGGCGGGATCTACCAGCCCTTCGCGCTGGCGTGCGAGTGCATCGTTGACGTTTACGGGACCGGCTTCGGCCACGCGATCATTGAGGCTGGCCAGAGTGCCACCGGCCTGCGCATCCGCACGACGGGCGCAGTCCGGATCTACGGCCTTGAGATCATCGCGCCCAAGGGCAGCGGCGCAGCGGGTGTCTCCTTTGTCGAGCCGCTGCCCCCAAACATCTCTCTTGCCCAATGCCGGATCACCGGGTTCAAGGACAACCTGAACCTGGTGCAGACCAGCGACCGCGGCACGCGCCCCGGCAAGGTTGTCCTGAACGGCTGCTGCGTGGCGGACTCGACCTCGATGGTCGGCGGCAACTCCCAGGGCATTCACGCCGACTTCAGTGGCGTGCTGGCGATCCGTGAATGCGTGATCGACCACAACGGTCACGTCCCCGCCGACAGCGTGCGCAACCACAATATTTACGCCCAGCCGCGGTGCCGGGTGGAAATCTCCTCGTCGATCGTCTCCAACCCCGAGAGCCACGGCATGCAGGCCCGGGGCGGGTGCCACGCGCACCGCGTGCTGTTCTTCCATTGTCCGCTGCCCATCAGCGTCTCGCGCCGAGCGTCAGTCGTCTCGGAGTGCGGCATCCTCGACGCCTGCGACATCGGCGCGCAGGACCGCGCCATGGCGATCGAGGTGCATCCGGTTCTGGAGTCGCCGGCCGCCGAGACGCGCGGGATCGAGATCCTCGGCAACGTGATGGCCTGCTCCGATCCAGGGCAACGTTGCATGGTGCTGATCAAGCACTCGGACTACGGCGGTCGCTTCGAGGTGCTGGTGCGGGCCAACGTGGGCCACCAGGCCGGGCCGCTGGCCGTGCTGCACCGGGCCACGCTTGGGCACGCAAGCCTGGCGGGCGCGAGGATCGTCATCGAATCCAACGACAACGACGAGGCCCACGCCGTGCCCGGCCTGCCCCCGCCGCCGGAGGGCGGCGAGAACCAGGTGCTCGTGCGCCTGGTCGATCCCGCCGCGATCGAGGCGATCCGCGTGCTGACGCGGCGAGCGATCGCCCACGCCCGCACGCGGGGCGCGAGCTCCGGCGAGACGTTCCCCCGTGGCTGCTGGCCCGACCTGCTCATCGCATCGCTGAGGTCGGCGATACGCCAGGCCCCTTCAAAAGGCGATCGTCTTCAAACGGAGATCGTCGAGGCCTGAACCACCGGCGCGCGGCCAGTACGGCCCGCGTCACTCCCGCCCACCCGCTGCAAGGACGCACATGCCACGCACACACCAGCTCGACTTCGGTCACGCCCGCGCCCAGGCACGACGCCCGCGACTCCTCACGTTCACGCAGCGCGCTTCCGAGCACCGGGGTACGCTCCTTGAGGTCGGTCGCCGGACCGAGAGCGCGAACCCGGCGCGGGCCGAGGCGCTCGACTCGCTCAAGGCGTCGCTGGTCCGCTTCATCGGGCTGCTGCGGATCGACCAGCGGTTTCAGGCCGCTGACTTTTCTCGCTGGCTGGAGGAGACGGGCGGCCGCCCCGACGTGCAGATGCTCGCCCCGCAGGCGCTGGGCGGTCTGATTCTTCGCATGCGGAACTGCGGTCTGATCCGCCGCGCGGGCTTCGCGATGACCGGCAACTACGGCGGTGCCAAGTCATCGATGCGTCCGGTGTATCGCGTCACGCACCGCGACTTCGCCCGCCTCGACTGGCCGGGCGCGTTGAAGGGAGCCGCGGCGTGAAGCGCAGCACGATCAATGCCGACAAGCTCGGACGCCGCTGCCTGGCGCTGGATCTCGGCGCTCTGCCGGACGAGGGCCACCACCGCGCTCTCACGCGGTGGTCGATCGCCTCTCGTGACCTGCTCGCGCAAGCGTGCGTGCTCTTCCCTTCTGTGGAGGTATCAATATGAACTCGGAAACCCTCATCATCGGCGACACCTGGAGCGACTTCGGGCCTTTCGGCGTGACCTGGTCGCTCGTCCAGGACGGCGCGCCGTACCAGTGGCCAAATGGCACGACCGCCGTGCTCCTGGTCTACACGGCTCAGGGCGACGATCTCCTGGAGCTCTCAACCGCCACCAACCCGCCGCAGCTGGTGATCGACGGGTCGACGATCTCCCCCGACGTGCTCGCGGGCACGACCGCCGAGCTGGCGGCTGGCACCCACTACTACGACCTTCGGGTCACGCTGCCCGATGGAGACGTCATCACAGTCGTGCACGAACGCCGGATCACCATCAGGCTGAGCCCATTCGCGTGAACACCACCATCGTCACTCGCGGCAACGGCGTTTCGTCGGTCGTCCGCACCGGCTCCTCGGTGGTGGTCCAGACTCGCGGTCTGCCCGGCCCAGTCGGCCCGACTGGCGGCGCTGGCGCCACCGGCCCGGCCGGCGATCGCCGGCTGTACACCACCGCCGAATTCGCCGGAGACGACCAGGCCAGGCTCGAAGCGGCCTTCGAGGCCGTCGCCAACGACCTCGCGGACGGCAGCCCCGCGGGCAGCGTCGGCGTGGGCATCGTCGCGGGCCAAACCATCTACCTGGAAGAGCCGATCATCACGCCGGCGATGAAGGGTGGCGGTCTGTATGGCCCTGGCGGAATGTGGACCTACGGCGGCGGGCACGAGGGGGAAATGTTCGATGGGTGGCTGCGCGCTGCCGCGTCCTTCACCGGGGCCGCGCTGCTGCACGTGCGCGACTGGCTGAACGGCGTCATTCAGGGCGTCAACTTCCGCTACGACGCCCTGGACACCGCGCCCACCCACAACACCGGCATCGGCACGGAGTCGACGATCGGTCGCGGCACGGCTGGGCTGCGCGTATCCGACTGCACGTTCTGGCGCTGCTCGCGTCCGATCTGGATGGGGCAGTTTACGGCGTCTCCCTTGCTGGACTCCGACAGCAGCTTCCATCGCCTGACGTGGACTGAGTGTTCTGGCGGCCTGACCTTTGGCCATCAACAGTCGGTCAACCACGTCATCCGCGAGTGCTGGGCCAACCTGGGCGGCGACGCCGTCGAGATCGTGCACGGCGGCAACGTGCTGATCGAGCAGCTCAATACCTATCTTCAGCAGCGCCTTCTCCGCGTCCACAACATCGCCAGCAACGGCGGGCCGGTCCGCGTCCGCAACTGCCGCTTTGATGGCGCCATGCAGACCCAGCTGTGCCGAATGGAAGCGACGGTCAACGGCAGCGGCAGCTTCACCTTCGAGGACATCCTCGACCTCTGGGATGGGTCCAGCGTGGACACAGACGATCCGGCCGTCGTCTCTCGATCACGCCAGGTCGTGCGGTTGATCAACTGCGACCTCTCACGCCTGCCCGAGACCGGCGGCGGCGGCCAGCTCCGAAACCGCCTGGTGAGCGTGCTCAACGGCGACAACTCCGACCGTGGCAAAGTCACATTGATCAACTGCGTGCTCGGGCACGCGACGCTGGCCAACAACCTTGGCGCGATGGACACCGGCCACACCGTGCTCACGCGCGACTGCAACGTACATGGCGGGGCCAGCGGCCAGGCGATCGTCGACGTGGCGGATGCCACGTACACCGGTGGTGGGTGACTGGTACCATGAACCTCTTTGACGACACCACCATCGGACGCCGTGCAAGAGCCGTGCCCACGCACGGGCCTATGCGTCACTTCGTTCGCTGGAGCCCGAGTGAGCGGCTCGCGTTCCTGCCGGACGGCGCTCTCGGCGTGGCGCTTGGCGTGGAGGCCACGCGCGAGCGCTGCCGGGAGTGCAAGGGCTGGATCGTCCATGCCGACCACTCGGCTTGGCAGGATCCGGCGAAGCGGTTCCGCAGTGAGGTGACGCCACACTGGTGCTGCCTGCGTGAGGCAAAGGCGGTGCCGCGATGACCACCACCCTCCCCATGCCACGCGAGTTGGACGACCAAGTTATCGTCGCTTGGGGCAGGCAACCTTGCGCGAGCGGCGCGGTGGTGCGATACTGGAAGTCGCGCGAGCTCACGCCGCGCGGTATAAAGGCCTACAACTCGCGCGAGACGGCCATCGCGCGGTGGCGGGCCGAGGCCCACGCCGCGGCCGCTGGCCTGGCCCCGATGGTTCTCTCCCCGGTGCGGTCGGTGGTCCAGATCAACTCAGGGCGAGCGAGCCCCATCGGCTTCGGCTACTTCGTTGCACACGCCGACAAGATACCCGTGTCGATCACCGATGAGGATCTGCTCTACCACGCGCTCCGCATCAGGCGGCTCGCGCGCGATGCCGGCCTGACCCCGCCCACGGACATACGGCGCGACAACCTGGCCATGCTCGGCGGTCGCGTGGTCATGGTCGATTGGGGCAGCGACAACTTGCGCTGCGTCGGACGGAGGAAACGCCGATGAGCGTGACCATCAAGTGCCTCTCTGACATGATCAGACGCCCGATCAACGTGGTGAAGGCACCGTTCCCCTGGTTTGGCGGCAAACAGGACGCAGCCCCCGCCGTCTGGGAGGCGCTGGGAGACGTTGACCACTTCGTTGACCCGTTCATGG
>Ga0163149_10005543_pt1 | contig 13275 bp, 12 predicted proteins | sample OliLakLV19MP5G1_FD_148604 | JGI IMG/M metagenome (GOLD analysis project Ga0163149, IMG submission 148604) | Freshwater microbial mat bacterial communities from Lake Vanda, McMurdo Dry Valleys, Antarctica - Oligotrophic Lake LV.19.MP5.G1 | ecosystem: Environmental > Aquatic > Freshwater > Lake >...
AGCCTCCTAATCAGTTCTCGGCAACGCAAGTCATGAATGAGAGTCAGATCAGGTTCCAAACGCAGGTGAGCCATCATCATTTTTGCGGGTGGGCCGCGGAAAGGAAGCTGGCCGGCCATCAGTTCGTAAAACATTATTCCAAGTGAGTATAGGTCAACGGCATAACTGTACTCGTCGTAAAACTGTTCCGGTGCCATGTAAGCTGGGGACCCATAATGGGTGGTGGCGTAAAGTTGATCACCTAGGTATCGAGCTATTCCAAAATCAGAAATCTTGTAAACTATCGAACCTTCAAGTGGCGACACCAGTACGTTTTCGGGCTTTAAGTCGCGATGTATAAACTGACGCGAATGTGCGTAATCCAGCCCGCGCGCGATATCGGAGACCACGATAATAGCCTTTTCGAGTGGCCACTTTTCGCCCACGGCAAGCTGGGATCTCAGGTGACCTCCTTCAATCAAATCGTAGACGAGGTAGTTTTTGGTTTGATGCCCGTAAATGACATCGATGCATTTGACCAGGTTGGGGTGGTCGAGGGCGATGATGTTTGAGAGCTCCTGAAGAAACTTCATGCTCACGCCCTCTTGGATGAAAAATTCTTTAAGGGCGACATCTTCCCCGGACTGTTCGTCCAAGGCCAGGTAGACTGTCCCAGCCATTCCGCCCCCCAGCACTTTTAAAGCACGGTAGCGCTCGGCAACATAAGGGAGTTCGGGTTTGCGGGAATCCATACGCTAAAGGTTTTTCATGACTTCGATATGATCAACGGTGCCGATCACCCGATCAAACGGTTCTAGTCTTTCGCGGGCGGTGATGACGAACCGGTTCGCGGTGTGGCCGGTTTGCAAACACTCTGTTTCAAGGCAGTCAAGATCCTGTGCGCTTAGAGCCGAAAAGATGCCTGAAAGAATCCCGCAAATCAGGGGGTGAACACGTTGGTTGGAATCATGCATCACTTCACAAAGGATCGAGTGCTCCAATTGCACTTGGATTATCCCGCGCGACTTTGATTCCGAAAGGTCAAAGGTCAATTTGCCCCAGCCTTGAAACAACATGTAATCGGACAGGAATGTGAGAAAGTCAGAAACGGGCATGGAAGATAGATGAGGACTAGAGAACAGTTCACACTCCGCGTTTAATCGGGTCATTAGTCTTTTCCCCCAAAGGTGACCGCATTTTTTAAACACCAGGGGGGAAGCTTCGCCGGATTCTTCGACGACTGCGTTGTGTATTCCTCGCAGCATATCTGTGGATAGGACACAAATGCGGTTGCGTGCTGGATTGGTGGCAACACCTTTAACCAAGTCAAAGGAGAAAAGGTCTTCATCGAAGAATCTTGAAAGATCAACAGGAGGTTCAATCATAAATTAATATTTCTCCGTCAGGCAAGTCAGCGCCTGATCAAGGAAGGGGTTTATCAGCGCAAAAGTCTGCGGCGTCACATGGCTTTCCATCTCCTGACGGAGCCGATAATAGCAGTGGTAAATGGATTTGGTTTTGACGGGAAGTGTGGTGAGGATTTTGTCTAGCTCGGGATCGGGGAGAGAGAATGATGCCGCCTTTTTATCGCGATCGGGGAAATCAAAAGCCTGGAGAATGGTTTTTAACCAAATCAGTAATTTATCATCCAACCACGCGGGGTCGTTGCAGACCATGCTCACCGTGGCGTACGAAACCACATAACGCACGTCCCGCAGACACTTCGGGTTCGCTAAGTCGTGGAATTTTTCATACGGATACTGCGCGAAGACTTCCGTGACCACAGATTTAATGACTGCCATGTCAGATTCGCGGATCTCTTTAGCGGCTTCCAGTCGGGGCGCGAGATCAGGGTAGTGCTGTTGTATTAAAGCTAGATTTTCGTCGGTAAGGTGCCGGTTGGCCGCTTCCAAAATCATCTCTTTAAGCGCGGGGTGCTTACGCGGGTTCTGGGGGTGTTCGGAGAAATGTGAACTCATAGGGCGGCTTCTTTCGCGCTCCACGGAACGCTTTTAAGGAATTGGGTAATGGAGCCTTCATTTTTAGGCGACGAAAGCGGGGCCATATCCAAGTCTTGCACGGGGTTTAATTTAATTTGACGTGATTGGCGCTGGGCATCAGCAAGACCGGCGCTCATAAAATTGTTTATATCAGCGGGAGGTGTGGAGACCTTCTCTCCCGGTTGTGATGAGACAGATGCTTGGGCTTTGTTCCAAGGGAGCGTAAAAAGAAACGAGGAGATCGAGCGAGTATCATGGTTGATACTTTCGGATGGCGCTTCCTCGTTCGGAGGGATGCTCGGATCGGGTTGGGCGGAGGTTATCCCAAACGCGTTTGAAAAGCGCCGAAACAGGTCCAGATGGTTTTCTGTGAAATAGGTGCTCATATCAGGTCAAAAGTTTATCTTTGATTTCCCCTGCATTGGCTCCTTCGCGTCTCCAGAACTCGGCGGAGTTCACCCTCTTTTCGTCACCTATGAGGAATTTGCAGCAGTCGTTGCCCATGGAATAACATTGAATTTCAATGGCGTTGCGTTGTTGGCGATCGAACACACTAAAAACTCCGGCAAACATTCCTGCGTACATGTGGCAGACGGGTTTGCCGACCTGTTCCAGCGATTGCGCCACGGCTGAGTTATGAATGGTGAGAAAAAGCATGCCCTGCTTTTGAAAACTCGTATCGATCGTCCAACTGCCCCAGCCCTGTATGGTCAGGGGCCACCACCACGTCTCAAAAACAAACTTGGGGTTCATCTGCCATATGTCCAATTTTCCGCCACCAAATTCATGGCGCATCCGTTCAGCGAATCGTTTCATGTCCTGAACGCCCCATTCGTATCCACATTTATACATGATCAGGCTCCCGGCCTCACCGACTTCTTCGTCGAGACCCTGATGAAGGCCCACAACAAAATCCTCCGTCGCAAAGACCCCTCGCTGTCCGTCACGCAGCTTCAACCCGTGGTTTTCGTCTCTGGAAAAATAATCTTCCGGCGTGTAATAATTATGAGTACTTCGGTGGCCACCATCGGCGGGGGATATCTTTGACATAATAAAAAAGGTTAACGTGTGATGTGACTTTTGGACCTGAGTTCAAGGACGTTTTGGTTTTCTTGGGCGAGTTCCAGAATGCGGGAGCGAGTGATAATCTTTCCTTTTTCGATCAAGGTCCGCCCGTCTCTTGGATGCAGAATATTAATTTCTGCCCGGCGTCCCACGAGGGTTTCTATGTCAGATATTTGGTTAAGGAACATGCCCTCCGGAATCTCCACAACTATGCCGTCGCCCATCACGCGAGCTTGGCATGAGAGTCGCGAGCAGGATTTTACGCCGGTCAAAAAGGAGAGAGTTTCCTGTTCGCGTTGTGTCATGGGAGTTAGGCTCTCAAGACCCTCCTTCACAAAAATATGACACGTTGCGCACATCCCCTGACCGCCGCATGCCATGGCGACGTTGACTTGTCGCGCCAAGAGCGTGTCGAGAAGGAGAGTTTCCGTTTTAACAATCACGGTATCGTTGAGGGGCTCGAGGTTGACGGTTTTCATAGGGCGCTTTCCTTGGGTTGGGTTTCTTTAAAGTCGGTGTACCGGCTCAGGAATGACACCTCAGATTCATGCATTATGCCGGTCAGGTTTTCATAAACGGTCTGACTAGCTTTAGTGACTTCAAAGCCGGCGGGTACCGACTCTTCTTGGCTTTGCTCGTCTTTGAGTCGCGCCGCTTCCATGAGAAGGTGCTGCCAGGGGAGCTCGATGGTGGTGTATTCGGGGGGAACGAATTCCAGGATCTCCATCTTGCCGCCACTTAACCCAACGATCCTGTAGAAAGCCTGATCCCCTTCAAGGTCCGCATAGGTGGCGTGAACGACTTTTCCGTTGGTTATAAAGATTGTTCCTTGAGCGGACCCGGATGTGATCATGAAAACACAGGATGCGAGACCTGAGCACTGCATTTGGATCACGTCGGGGAGTCCAACCTTTTGTAAGGTCGCGTGGAACCCACTGTCCTGGGGATCTTTTTCCAGCATCGTGGCGAGGACGTGGTGCACCGTTTCAAAGTCGTCAGGATGCACTGGTTTCTGCAGGACTAACAAAGCGCCAATGGCTTGAAGAGCTTCTAGATGATCCCTATCGAGATCCATACCGGTCATTACCACTTTTTTGAGTTGGGGATAACGCAGGTGTAAAAGTTTTACGAGTTGTTGTCCGTCCATGACTGGCATATCCAGATCAAGAATGATGAGCTCAGGACTGGTTGTTTTAAGGATTTTTAACGCCTTTCCTGCGCTCGAGGCCAACACACATTCAACGATGCCGGGAAAAGTAGCTTCCATCCAATCTTTCATGGATTCCAGATAGATGCGGTCATCATCAATAAGTAATACTACATGCACAGGTAATTCCTTAATTTTTCCCGTGAGCTTTAGCTTGTGTTGTGCCAATTGAGATTTATTTTATAACTTGCGCAACTACAGTATTATGAGTGTTTTATGGTAACTATTTAAGATCGATGTTTGCTATATTGAATTGTTTCGTTATATCTAAACGTACTATTAGATACGAATCGTTTTATCTCTGGCTTGGACAATTAGTAATTTATGGATCAAACAAAACCTGCGGGGGATGAAAGTAGTCATCTAGGTAATGATCCCTTTTACCGGGTTGGTCTTGAGGATTTATTGGGGGAAAGTCGATCCTCCCGCGACGTTCGTGAAAAGCTGGAATTTCTGGCGCATCATAAAGACGCCACGGTTCTAATTATTGGTGAAACGGGGACGGGAAAGGATCTCGTCGCTCGCATTTTACATCGCCTTTCGCAAGCCCCGGGAAATCCGGCTGTTTTTGATTGCTCTTCGTTGCCGGAAACCTTGGTTGCCGCAGAGCTTTTCGGGGCTGAGAAAGGCTCCTTTACAGGTGCTTACCAACGCAAAGTCGGGCGTGCCGAAGAGGCGGGACGGGGGACTCTTTTCCTAGATGAAATTATTGATTTCCCACTAGGACTTCAAGCGACGTTGCTTCGTTTGTTGGAATCACGACGGTTCCGGCGTCTGGGCGGGAACGAAGATTTATCCTTTTCCGCGCGGGTCATTGCTGCGGCCCGAGAGCCTTTGGTCAATCAGGTGCAAGAGGGGAAGTTTAGGGAAGATCTTTATTATCGACTCGGAGTTGTACAAATATTTCTGGCCCCTTTGCGGGAACGGAAAGAAGATATCCCTGCTCTGGCCCGAATGTTTCTTAATCAGCTTTGCGACCGTTATAACCGACCCCCCTTATTGTTTCGAAATCCAGATATGGATTGGATGACGACCCAACCCTTTAAGGGAAATATCCGGGAACTGCGCAACCTGATCGAACGCAGCGTGATTTTTACTCCACGGGAAAGTGCTTTTTTAAAGATGCAACGGGGCGAATCTATCGACCCGCCTTCAACCATGACTCATCAGTCTTCTGAGTCATCAGGCCCACCCGTTTCTGTTGCGCTCATGGAAAAAAAGCTCATTCAAGACACGCTCCTCTTTTTTCGAGGAAACATCAGTCGGAGTGCTCAATCCCTAGGAATTTCCCGACCGGCGGTGTTGCGCAGGCTAAAAGAATGGCCGGAATTGCGGGATACCGTCCGGAAATTTAAAGGAGAATAATATGCTCACATCCTTTGAATGGATGCTCCCCGATCTAAAGAATGCTTTTTCCGGATTCGAACTTTGTCGGGAGCCCCGTGAGGATATTTTTCGGCATTATAAAAGCGCAGATCTAGAAGTGAGTTCTGATGGCTGGATTGCTAAAAGTGGATGCTGCAACATCAGGTACACCCGATTCCACTCGCCCAAAATTGATATCGTGACAGCGATGATATATCCCATCGGTAGCCCTGATAAAATCCCGGTTTTTGCTGCTGAATGGGTTTGTTTGGGTTCCCGCATCCAGCCTGTTGTCTGGGACGTGGAGCCGTTGGATCCTGAACTTAGCGAGAGGACGGGTGCCGTTTTTACGCCTTTCCGAATGGATCTTGGCGTGAGCTTCAAGCAGCTTGATGAACAACCCAACTGGTTTAAAGAGATTTGTACACCTTGGAATTTGTTTTCCGCGTGTGGTGAATCTGAACTCCCGCGCCTTCGCGCCTTTTTCCAAAAGACTCTCGCCGTTTATGTAGAACAATTTATCGTTCCCTTTCAGAAATCTGATACCACCAACTGCGAGCACAAAACGGTCCTTAACTACAAAAAGCACCATTTCGTGCATTCCCCCGGCCGCAAGCTTCTTTCGGTAAGGTTCCCTCCCGAATACTCGGAAACCTTCCTCCGCGATTATCACTTTGGCCCCGCCCGAATTGCCGACGCCCTTCTGTAGTGGAACCAACCCTAGCACAGGACGCGCGTCCTTTTACTGATTCACGCAGATTTGAGGCATGCAGAAAAAAAGGAAATCTCACACGAAGACACGAAGGTGGGGAAAAGGGAACACTGTCCGAAGGGACCGTCCAAAGGGACACGTCCAAAGGGACAGACCGTCCAAAGGGACAGACAAATTATTCGTCATTTAAAAGCCACTTTCTACGTTTCTCGTATTTGTACGATCTATGAGCCCTATGACCGAAATTCGATCATTAAGTCGAATAGTTTGTCTGTCCCTTCAGAATCTAAGTCATTCTGTCTGTCCCTTCAGAATCTAAGTCATTCTACAAGATCGATCGCTCTCAAATTGCTCAATGGCTGACGTTGATCGTTGATTCACCCGGCTTACAAGTCACTCATAAAACTATCAGCCTTGACGCATTGCAACGTTATCGGGATCACAATATAGATTATATTGATGCCTATCATGCGGCCCTTGCCCACGCAAAGGGAATTCCTGTTGTATCATTTGACCGCGATTTCGACCGATTCACGGATATCAAGCGGGTCGAATCTGCGTAGATTATCGCAACACGGGTTATTAACGATTTATCGGTGTGACATCTGGACGACACGTTGTTTAGTCCTCCCGTGACAGTGCTTTGTGTTTTCGCGGTGGATCCATGAGTGCACTTTCGAAGACATCGACCGATTCAAGGGCGGCAATGTGAAAATCAAATCTCCGAATACTGCAAAATAATTTTTGCAGGATCCCAACACCCAACGACATGCTCGCAGATGAAGGATTTACACTGGAAGCTCTGGGAGTGTGAACAGGTCTTTGCCAGTGCGAAGATCCTGTTCCATCCTTAACGCTATGCTCGTCCAGGAGACGAATCCTTCGGCCATGAGCTTTTTTCCTGTCTCTGGGTGGAAGTTCTCCGACACGAAACCATACTCTTCAATATTCTGGTTGAGCATCTGCAGGGAGCGTTGAGCCAGGGTCAGCGCCTCATCGATGAAGCCGTACCGGCGTAGGGCACAGGCTGTAAAATAGTTTGCCACAAACCAGACCGGCCCGCGCCAATTACTCGGTGCGATGGTTGATTCCAGATTATAGTCCTGATCACGAGCACTCAGGGTGCGGATGCCGTGGGGGCTCCACATGTGTTCCGGGTTAAGGAGATAACGGCGGAAAGACGCATGGGCGTAGTCGGGATTGGCAATCCCTCCCCAGAAGGGGCCATAGTTTGTATAGGTGATGCGGCGCAGGAATTCTCCCGTCCGGTGGTTCCGGTTGAAGAAGGACTCGCTGGGCGCATCGTAAAGCCGGGCATTGACAGCTTGCTGCAATAATCTCGCCCAGTGGGAATAATCGTATGCGGCCTCTCCGTCACCGAGTTGCTGTGCCAGCCATGCCATGGCCCGGAATTCCTGATAGACCATCGCGCACATGTCGCACGCGTGGACGTCAAAGCCTGGATGGCCCCAGAGAGCGGGATTATTATCCGAAAGGCTTTCCCATGCGCTTGACCACACATACAGATCATCGAAACGGCGATAGCGATGATAGAACTCCACCAACCGCTTCAATGACGGCCAGAAGGGCTTCAACCACGACACCTCACCGCGTTGTTCGCTCACCCGGTAGGCCATCTGCGCCACCACCGGACGGATTGTCCCGATGTGGTTGGGAGGAGATTGCATCACACCGTAGTGTGGTATTTTCGCTTCCAACGCCATCACACTGTTGCCTGCTGGGCCCAGGTGTTCCAGAATGTTTTGGATGACGCCTTGCAGGGCGGTTGTTGCGCGCTCCGGTTCAATGGCCATGTAGCCGTAGGCACAGAGCAGGCTGTCCCAGTCCCACAACATGCCGCCGTACACACCATCGCGGGGCGTAGGGGTGATGTAGGGGTGGGGAAAATACTCGTCCGACTCCTGGAAAACACGGGGCAGGTATTCGCGGAGATAAGATTCAATAGGTGTCATAATTGTTTTCTCGTTTGACGCACGGATTGCTTAAGGTTTTCATCGATCAGGTGGATTGGCAACACAGTTTGATCGTCATTCAACATAGTCTTTGACTCATGGGCGGGATTGGCGCCACAGATGTTGCTGGTGATCTCCCATGAGTTTGTGAACGTGCAGCTAGGATATTTATTGCCAGCCGGCATCACCGTTCCGGGCAGCATAGTCCCCCCGCCCACAATCCTGTTTCTCTCCGTCATTGTCAGGGTCTTCCTGAAATTTCCATTTTCATCAAGGATCTGTTTAAGCCGATCGTGTAGTCATTCGGTTTCATATATTGTTTTCTCGCTCAGAAGTTTGTGATTCTAAGGACAAGACCGGGGTCTGATTCATCATCTGGAGTCGCCGACGAAGTCCCGATCCGTTCAATCAACGCTCCAGACAATATGAGCGTCGATCCGGAGATGGTTACTTCCGATGTAATTTCCCGGGCCTCTTCATCCATCAGGTCCTGGGCCCAAACACGGACATTGCCTAGGAGTCGTGGCGTCTGCAGTGTCAATGACCGGTATCGGCCAAAGACTCCCACAGGTGCCGAAAGTGGATCAGCCTCAAGAGTTACATCAGCCAGCGGAATGGAGCGTCTCCTCTCCTGTTCAATGGTGCGGGGCAACGTGGCCACTGACACGGCGCCATTGGCATGGCGGGATGAAATCACAAAGGGCTGTTCATTCTCCGATACGACCAAGGGCAGTGGCATTCCCCGTGAGATACGCGCTGGAGCGCCCTGTTTGACCAAATGGCCGATCCAACATTCCTCCCAGACGTCACCCTTTTCGTACTGCCATTTGTCCACGAGAATTTTTTCATCGAGTATAACGGGAGCTGCGTTGACTGGCTGAGAGGGAGAGATCCGTGACCACCGAACGGCCCGAACGACCTCATCCATCCGTTGATTGACCCCGTGAGGATCGATCAACAGAGGCTTCTCCGGTTTGGGTTGCGGGAAACGCAGAATGCCAAGAGCACAACCCAGTGCCGCGCCGAGATAGGGCTCGTCTTCACAATTCAAGGTGGCGGTGCATTCAGGATGTTTCGCCCCAAACTCGAGTAGGGATGTGATGCGATCCAATGTGATAGCCGTACTCAACGGCCACGAGACATCATAAGTCCGGACGATATCGGACATGTGCAGAAGCATGGCGGCTGTTTCAAACAGGGTCCCTCCACGATAAATTTGAAAACCCGAGGGACGGAAACGTCCAACGCCCTTGATAGGGTTACACTCTTCATCCGTTTCCTTCCCATTCATCGGCCCCTGATTTCGGGCATGTTCAATAACAAGCTTCGGTTCTTCCTCATGAGCCACACGCGTGAGCATTCGCCGGAAAATCAAATCTTCGCCCCGCATTCCAAAATCCACTTTCCAATAGGCGATTCCAGCCTCACGCGACCACTGGGCCTTTTTGCGCCAATCGTCCTCCACCTGTGCATCCGGAAGTCTGGGGTGACCAAAGGCTTCGCCATAACCTTGGGCAATAAGCCAAACACCCGTTCCGCGCCAACCGCAGGCCTGAATCATGTCATGAAGTTTGCGCAGTTTCTCGGTGGGTGAGCCTTGAAGGGAAGGAAATCTTTCGGCATCGGGTGCCATCCCGCCGTAAAATTTTTCAACCTTCGATGACTCCAATCCGACGGGCATGTCCCAGCCTGCGTCCGTAAGGAGCCACAAATCCTGGCGGATTTGCGGGTAATAGGTCGAGAGCCAGCCACCTGATCCAAACATCAGGGTTTCATTGATCTGGTCCATGCCACCTGTTTCACCGGGGCGGACAAAACTTGAGCATTGTGCCATCCATGTGCACCAATAGTGAGGACTACCACCGCATTGATTAGGAATTATTTTCATAGGATTGTGATAATGTCATGGATTTCTAAACGAGGTAAAACAACTGTTGCCACACCTTTTTGATGGAGGAACCGCAACGGCTTGTTTGCCGGTTGCAGCATGATTTGTTTGGGTTTGTTGCGGCACCGGATCGAAAGGGTCAGGGGACCTAGGGGCGTGATTTCATCATGCACATAAACCTGATTGTCGGCATGAGGACCGCTCGTGTTGACGAGGTTGATTATCAACTTGCCTTCCAGACGGTTCACCGACACGTCCACGTATTGTGAACCCTTGACCTCTACGAGAGGTTCTGGGAAGAGATCACACACGAGCGCATCGAGGAAGCGACGGGCTGTCGATGTGGAGGCTTTGCGGTAACGCTCGCCGAGGTTGAAGTAGGTGGCGGCGATCCGGCCTTTACCGTATTTCGTGATTGAGGCGGCAATGGATTGGTCGCCAATGAAATCATCCTTTTCATACAACTTCCCAAATGTTCGAACACCACGGGCCACCGATGCTGTCTGTGTCACGGTTTCAATTCCGCCGAGCCAACCCTCATGTGCGATCCACCTATGTTTGCTTGTGGCTTCACCGGTGAGTTTGACTTTTAATTCTTTTTTGAAGTGAGCGGCAGCCTTTGGTCCTGTGATGAGCAGGGTGCCTCCATTACGGACATACTCAAGCAGGACCTTGCGGAGTTTGGACTCGATAGTTTCCCATTCGGGCAGAATCAGGATCGGATATTGTTTGGCACCTGCTAGGACATGGTGCGTCATGAGCACCTCGACGCTGTGCTGGGATTCGAGCAGACAATTGAGCGTGCCTTGCATGGGGACAAGCTGTTGGCTCCATGGATTGAACAAGCTTTGGCTGGCGCGGTAATTACCCTCGTTTGAGAGGATCAATCCAATCTGGGGAACAGGCTGTGCGCGGTGACAGAATTTTTGACGTGCGCGGCAAAATTTGGCTACGCCAGCCATCAGTTTCATTTGCCAATCCATCACGGATCCGTCGCGATGTTGATTGAAGTAGGCTTGGAAACCTCCGCCCAGAGCGAGGACAACAGCCGCCTCACGTTGCAATTGGGGAATGCTTTTGGTGGAGTGGCTTCCGCTGAAGGCCCACGCCATGAGATCCCATGGTTTTCCCTGGTGCTGAAGGGCGCGTCCCTCCAGGCGGGCTGAGTTGACGCTATCTATGTGGGTGTAATCGCCCGAAAGAAAATCCACTTCGACACTGACGGGCTCAGGCATGTAACTGCTGAAAGCCCAGTTGCCGGCAATCTGGAACTGGGGATTATGCGCATGAATGGCGTCTGTGTAGCGGCGCATATATTTACGGAAACCTTCGCGGCAAAATTCGGCAAATACCTCATAGTGGGGATCGGTCTTTTTGCGGGGAACCGTGCGAATGCCGGTTGCGGTCTGGAATGCCTTAAGAATGTAAGGGGCATAATCGAGGCCTGCAGCCCAGCATTCACCATCCACCCAGACTCCGTCCACATCATATTTGTCAGAGAGTTCCTTGAGTTGAGGGATGAGTAATTTGTCCACGTAGGCACTAAAAACGGAGGTTCCATTCTTGTCGCGTTTACCATCCGCGTTGATGCGGGCCCATGAAGGATGTTGCCGGATGGCTTCCGTATCCCAGACACCAGAATGATGCATGAACAGGGCAACACCACGCCGAGCGGTCACATCCCGCCAGATGCGGAGGGGGTCGCCGATCATTCCCTTTGGCGAATGTCCGACTTCTGTTGGATAGGAGCTGAACCCGGGGTGACCTTTGTTATCGCACTGGATATAGTCGGGCTTCACCTGGTCAATGATATCCTCGACCATGCGGCGGGTGACATTTGCTCCAACATTCTGATCGCTTCCTTGGGCATGGAAGTCGAAGTGAATGCCTAGAAAACTTTCGGAGCGGCGGAGACGTGGAGTGTTGTTTTTTTTCATTGGATGGTGAGGAGTACGGGGTTGCGGTATTTATGTTCTGAAATCTGGAGATAGGACGCGAGGGCCCAGTTGTAGTCAGCCTGACCGCCTCCGGGCATGGAAGGGTCGGAATTATAATTTTCGAGCAGTTCCTCGCGTTGTGACATCATTTTGAGAAGCCGATCGGCAGCTTCATCGGCCTGGCGTTCGTAGCTATGGCTCCATAAAAGTTCCAGCATCCAATAAGTCGTATGCACCCAGACCCGGCCCCGCCAATAACCATTCGGCCGATACGCGAGATCACTGTAAGCTGTGAACGGGAAAGGGTAATCTCCGAAAAAGTGTCGGGGATTTAGAAGCCATTCCTCGATGATTGACCGTTTGACTTTATCCTCAACCGAAACACCCGCCCAAAGGGGAAGGAAACTATAAAGCGTCAGCGCACGATTAAATCCGCCCAGTTGCTGGTCATAATCAAAAAAGAAACGACCGCTATCGAGGCAGACTTCCTTAAGTCGTTGCTCAATCTTAGCTGCTGTGGCGCGATGGGCAGAGGCCCGCTGATTGTCTCCCGCCTTCTCATACAAATAAGCGAGACATTTTGCATCCATGATGAGGTAGCTATTCAGCGAAACCGAAGCCACAGGGGGGAGATAATAATTAGCACACCCTTGTCCTCCCGCATGGGGAGCATACCTGTCAAAGGCCGGAGAATCATCTGCACAACAACCTGTAAAACGCCATTCCGCCAGTCCGTCACGGTCATGGTCCTGTGTCCCAGATACCACTGGTGCAAATTTTTCTGTCGAGGCGATGACATCACGCATTTCAGAAATCGGAACTCCAGTTTGCTCCATTTGCACCATGGCCCAGGATGCGATCGTGGCCATAGGGAATACCGTACTTCCATCCCGGAACTGTTGTTTACTGGCCGACGTGCATCCATCAGGCCGCTGGCGCACATACGTGGCGCGTATGGCATCTAACCCGAGTTTGGAATCCATTCGCATCAACCCGACAGAGGACACCACCGAGTCCCAGAAAAACACCATGGCCGGCCAATCAGTGACGGTGCAGCAACTGGCAACAATGCCCTCATCCTGCCAGTCGGAACCGCAACGGAGAAGTCCGGCAGCCGCCCGCAATGAGCGTACCTCGTCACCTCCACCC
>Ga0163149_10005548_pt1 | contig 13267 bp, 11 predicted proteins | sample OliLakLV19MP5G1_FD_148604 | JGI IMG/M metagenome (GOLD analysis project Ga0163149, IMG submission 148604) | Freshwater microbial mat bacterial communities from Lake Vanda, McMurdo Dry Valleys, Antarctica - Oligotrophic Lake LV.19.MP5.G1 | ecosystem: Environmental > Aquatic > Freshwater > Lake >...
ACCAATGGATCAGAGCAAGTCCCGAGTCGGCAAGGACTCAGAACTTGAGGGGACCGAAAAAGATCCATGTCTGACTCAGTCCCAGATTGAATCCCACGAATCACAGGACTAGCAGAGCAGCAGCAAAACACTAGCTTGCAATTTTGCTTGTCTTGAAATGGAACGGCAGCTTAATTTGATTCCGGCTTCTGTGCGAACGAATTCTAAGGACGATTTTCTCACGTGGTTAAGGCCTGATTTTGAGTTGCTGTGCCAGCGCCAGCAGGTCATCCCTCCGAAACGCCGATCCCCAAAGCAGCCTTAGCTGCAGTTGCTGCCCCAACGCAGCTAGCTAGCTAGCTAGCCGCTGCTAGACAGCGAGCTGGCAGTTGGTGTTTCATTTGGCGTCAGCGCTGAAAGGCTCACAGTTTTCAAACACAAAGATCAACAAACAACAAGTCACAACAATTGTCAGCAAGCAACTGCACGCTGTCAGTTAAAGAATTTTAAACAAAGAATGACTTTCCGATCATCATCTCTTGTGCAGACCTTGCTTCTGCTGGGCGCAGTCTTTGCCAGCGGCAGCAGGAACGTTGCAAGTGGAGCTTCGCATGGAAGTTGCAATTCCACGGGAGCAGAGTTCTGTTGTCCCACGCCATGTGAAGAAGGCGGCTGTGTCAGTGATTGTTTCTCTTGTGACGGTTGCATGAGTTCCGATGAAGCGCACAGCGCTTGCATTGATCGAGGTCTCTTTCAACCAGTCAACGCTGATCCCAATGACTGTGACGATCGCTGTCACTGCTTGTGGAATGACCTAGCAGGCGCCATCGTTTGGTTTCTCACAGCAGGAATTTCCATTGCTTGTGGAGTTGGCAAGTCTTTCAAATTGAGTCAGAACGTTTTGTGAGTTCCACGCGAGTCACACTGGTCAAGGATCTCACACTTGTCCCTCCTTTCTCATCCCGAAGGCGGAGGAGGCATCTGTGTCCCACTCGGTGTGGTGCTCTTCAAGTTTGCTCCAAAACAGTCGTCGGGTTTCAGTCAAGCCAGCATCTTTGGAACTGCCTTGGCCGGTCTCATTTTCAACTCGAGAAGTCATCATCCCGTCACCAACATTCATCACGATGCGGGTCATCCCGACAAGACCGGTCGACCTTTGGCCAAACAAGCCGCCATTTCCAAGTCGCAACAACAGGAGCATGTGGCCAATGGTGGCAAACTCTGCACTCGGCCCATGGTCAGTTGTGACATGGCCTTGTTCATGAGTCCCATGCAAGTGGCGGGGGCAGCGCTAGGAGTCATGGTCCTAAAGGTTCTGCCCAGTTGGTTGCACTTGCTCACTGCCGGAGTCGTCTTGGCCTTCGTTTCACACAAGACATGCAAAAAGTGGCATGCCTCTCGTCAAGTCGAACAACAAAAGAAACGAGCTGCCGCAGAACAAGAGCGATTGGAAAAGGAACAACAAGAGGCAAAGGAGCAAGCGCCAGCATCCATGGAGGAGGAAAAGACCGCCACCAATGGCCATGACAACGAGGACAATCAGACCGGTGCGTCCATGGAAGAAGCTGGTTCGCTTCGCGATGCCAACGACGGCCAGCAAGCTGCTGCAGCTGCTTTGGACAAAGTCAAGCTCTTGGAAGAAGGAATCAATGATCCACAGCCACAAATCTGCACAGTCGACGACGACAAACACAAGTTGGAATTGCGCAAACAGCGCCTCGAGAAAGACATGCAACAACACCCCATGGAAAAGATTGGTGCACTCTTTCTGCTGTGGATCGGTCTCTTCGTCTTGACGCTGTTTTTGGGTGGAAAGGGTGTGGAGTCCATTGTCGGCATTGCCTGTGCTTCTCCTTGGCGCTGTGTCGTCATTGCCATTCAACTTGTGTGGCTCTTTTGCTTCGCGGCATGTTTCGGACATCAGCTGCTCAACGATCAACGGGTGCGAATGGAAGTTGACTGTCCCCATCTCGGAGAAGTGGATCCCGTGTGGGATGCACCCTCGATTCGCTTTTGCGGGGTGTTTTGCTTCATTTCTGGCGTTGTCGCCGCATTGACTGGAATTGGTGGGGGCATGGTGCTGGGGCCACTCATGCTCATTGTGGGCGTCAATCCTCAGGTTTCGACCTCGACCAACTCTGCCATGATTGTCATCACAAGCAGCAGCATCGCCACCATGTTTGGCACCTCGGGGTTGGCACCTTTGGACTGTGCTCTCTTTTGTTTTTGCGTCACATTCGTGGGAGCGTTCACTGGAAAGATCAAGATCGACAGTTGTGTCGAGCGAACCGGCCGGGCGTCTGTCCTCATCTTCATTCTGGCGTCTTTCATTGCTTTTGCCACCGTCGGAAGCTTTGTCATTCTCATCACACGCCTTTCGGCAAAGGACTGGTGCTTTGATGACTTTCAACCCTTTTGCAGCGTCGGAAAGGGAGAAGATTTTCCCGTCAGTCAAATGTTCGTGGCAACCTTTGGGCCAACGGCAGATGTTGTTGCTAGCAGAACTGGCTTCGAAAGTCTGGTGGCGCCTTCTGCCGAATGGTCTCCACAGAAAAACGCACATGCCAACAAAATCTGTGCATGGTTGTTTTGGTCCTTAAGGAAAAAATGGCAACACAACAGAACATTTGCATCCCATGATTGTGAAGCATGTTTGCTGCCGGTCATTGTGGTCGTCCATGCGCTTTTGAATCCGGTTAAGTTCCGCTCTGAGATGGTGGTGTTCCCGGCGAACCGATTTTGTGATGGATCCATGTTCAACTTGATTTCTTCCAACTTTCCTTCCAGCACTTTGAATTTTTCTTCTTGATTGAGCCAGTGAAAATTCAGGCTGCACCGGAAATCTCATTGCAACAAGGCCTCCATGCAAATGTCTTGCACTGACATGATGTCGGTGATGTGAGGAGATCACATTTTGAAAAGTGCGCAACACAAGTCAACTGTGAAGTTTTGGTGATTGCTTCAAGCCTTGGCCGTCCCCAGCTCCATGACAGAGGTGATGCCCCACTCTGAATTTGGCTTTGTGATCCTCTCTTGGGTTGGCTGGATTCATTCATGCACTGAAATGATGTCGGTGATGCAAGGAGATCACATTTTGAAAAGCGCGCAACACAAGTCAATTGTGAAGTTTTGGTGATGGCTTCAAGCCATGGCCGTCCCCAGCTCCATGGCAGAGGTGATGACCCACCCTGAATTTGGCCTTGTGGTCCTCTCTTGGGTTGGTTGGATCCATCCATGCACTGAAATCATTTTGTTGCCATTGCGGATCATTGCACAATGACAACGGCAAAATTGGTGATTTTTGGCATTTTCGGGACGGCTTCAAGTCTTGGTCAGCCCCCAGCTTTGTGGCGGAGGTGATGGCCGACTCTGAATTTGGCCTTGTGGTCCTCTCTTGGGTCGGTTGCATCCATTCATGCACTGAAATCATGTTGTTGCCATTGCGGATCATTGCACAATGACAACGGCAAAACGGGTGGTTTTTGGGCTTTTCCGGGACGGCACCAAGTCTTCTTCAGCCCCCAGCTTTGTGGTGGAGCTGATGGCCCACTCTGAATTTGGCCTTGTGGTCCTCTCTTGGGTTGGTTGCATCCATTCATGCACTGAAATCATGTTGTTGCCATTGCGGATCGTTGCTCAATGACAACGGCAAAAATGTGTGATTGTTGGCATTTTCGGGACGGCTTCAAGTCTTGGTCAGCCCCCAGCTTTGTGCGGAGGTGATGGCCGACTCTGAATTTGGCCTTTTGGTCCTCTCTTGGGTTGGTGGCATCCATTCATGCACTGAATTTGTTTTGTTGCCATTGCAGATCGTTGCACAATGACAACGGCAAAATTGGTGATTTTTGGCATTTTCGGGACGGCTTCAAGTCTTGGTCAGCCCCCAGCTTTGTGGCGGAGGTGATGGCCGACTCTAAAATTGGCCTTGTGGTCCTCTCTTGGGTTGGTTGCATCCATTCATGCACTGAAATCATGTTGTTGCCATTGCAGATTGTTGCACAATGACAACGGCAAAACGGGTGATTTTTTGCTTTTTCAGGACGGCTTCAAGTCTTGGTCAGCCCCAGGCTTTGTGGCCGAGGTGATGACCCACTCCGAATTTGGCCTTGTGTTCCTCTCTTGGGTTGGTTGCATCCATTCATGCACTGAAATCATGTTGTTGCCACTGCGGATCGTTGCACAATGACAACGGCAAAACCGGTGACTTTTGGCATTTTCGGGACGGCTTCAAGTCTTGGTCAGCCCCCAGCTTTGTGGCGGAGGTGATGGCCCACTCTGAATTGGGCCTTGTGGTCCTCTCTTGGGTTGGTTGCATCCATTCATGCACTGAAATCATGTCGTTGCCATTGCGGATCGTTGCACAATGACCATGGCAAAAAGGGTGATTGTTTTGTGTCCATCTGGGGGTTTGTGTGGTTTGAATCACAGAGCGGTTGACTCGCCCGTGTTGTTCGGTTCAAATCACGCTTTCACTCCTGAGCGGACATGTGTTCGACATGTTTGTTGCTTCCTTTTCATCAAAAAGAGATTGCCTTGCTGAGGGTAGGAATCCAAAGGATAGGGACATGGATCTTTTTTGAAACGAACGACAAATCAATGCATCTTTTGACTTGGGTTTGCCGTTGGCTTATCATGCAGCCAACAACTGTTTCCAGCAGCTACTTGTACTGTACGACAATAGCTAATGACTGCTCCAATAGCTAATAACATTCTCCTGTGCATCGTCACTAGCTAGTAGGCTATCGCAGGGTGCAGGAATGCCAACTAGCAGCACGAGTAGCAGTCGGGGAAGGATTTCTACTCGTACAAATCCCAGCAGTAGCATCTTTTTGGCAGCGTTTCGCGTTTTATTGCTGTTCATCCCAACATCTCCTTATTTTCGGTCGCCGTTCGCGTGTTGCAGTATAACTACAGCGGCTGCTGCCATGACGAGTTGTCCTCCATGGCCAGAGAAGCCGCCTCCTCCTCCTCCCAAGCAAGGCCAACAACAGCAAGTCTGCAATTTGTGCGAAGCTACCTTTTCGTCACGCAATCAATTATTTCATCATTTACGAGACGCACATTCGGACGAAGAAGACATTGAGTTATTTTTGGGAGCAAAAAGTCCATTGGAGATTCAGCAATCAGATCCCAAGGAACGAACGGCAGCCTCCTTGGCCGCGCGAAGTACATATTGGGAGAAAAATCCAGTACAAGACGCCTATTACAATGCTCAAGTGGGCGCAGGCACTTTTTCACGAGAGGAATGGGAAACAGCCAAAAACGTATTTGCGGCTCCTCTGCCAGTTACCTTTCGATGGCTACAATCGTCCACTTCTTCTGTAAATAATGGGGACGTGCGAAAGGAGTGGTTTCAGCAGTTGCAGACGTTGGTTCCTCCATCCAGTTTGCTTTCTTCCTCTGTAATTGATCCTGAGAGTGTTCAAATCGCTGTACAACCGCCTCGACAATGGAGTCTACAAGCCCAACAAGTTTTGATGGATGCTCAAGAAGTTGGCGTGGCTTATCGACAAGAATTATGTAGTATGATTCCACCTTTACTCTTGCTACAACCCGATTTTGTGACGCGCCTCAAGCAAGAAAACAAGGTCCAACAATCCGTATCCAGCAGACGTAATATTCACGCCACCAATCGAGGATTTGCTATTTTGGACCTGTGTGCGGCGCCAGGATCCAAATCACTACAACTCTTGGATATGATGCATGCGCAGCACCAGGACGACACTTCCAGTAGTAATGCTGGTTTGTTGGTTTGCAATGATGCCAGTATTCCACGATTGCTCACAGTAGCACGACGATCGAGACGACAACCTGCACACTATCGACCCTCCATCATTTTGAATTCCAGTGATGGTCGTTTCTTTCCTGCACTCAGGCGATGGGGTGGTTACAAACACAAGTTCGATGCCGTCTTGGTGGATGTACCGTGCTCAGGAGACGGAACACTGCGCAAAATGTCCGCCACACAATGGCAGCAATGGAATGTACAAGAACACTTGGCCTTGCATAAATTGCAAGTCAAATTACTTCAACGAGGGTTGCAAAGTGTCACCAAAGGTGGACGAGTGGTATATTCGACATGTTCCTTGGATCCTATTGAAAATGAAGCGGTGATTGTCACGGCGATTGCTCGCATGGGAGGACCGCAAGCCTATCGGATACTTGCTTTGCCTACCCATTTGTCGTCTCGTTCTACGGAATCCTTAGCGTATAGTAAGGGAGCAACAAAATGGATTGTACCGCATCCACAGTTTGGGAAATCATCTCGGAAAGGCAAGATAGAGTATAGAGGTTCGAGTGCCATGGAGAATAACGATGACAACGACAACGACAACGACGTGGCCACGGCCGCGACGGACACCACCAACAGCAGCAGCAAGAAAGAACCAACCTACGAGACATTTGAATCCATTGATCAAGTGCCGGCTCTTTTTTTTCAAAAGAAACAAGTCCTGCCTTCCATGTTTCCACCCAGAGCACGAACCGAGAAGGCCTACCAAAACGCCATGTCATCGATCCCAATCTTCAAGAAGGACAACAATATCCACGATACAGATGAGGATGACGCACTGACAATGCAGGATAAACGACTACAACAAGGACGATTCTTTGGGGAAATATTGTCGGAGAAAGAAATACAACAATTCGAAGCCATGTTACCCAATTGTGGAAGGATATTGCCACAGCATTTGGATTCCGGTGGCTTCTTTTGTGCCTTGATTGAACGAAGGCCGCCTGTATACTATCCCGTCTGTTGTCCATTGCAACGGGAGCCACAAACTAATACGACAACGCCCATCGCTGACGGTGGCCAAAGCAAAGACAGCAAGGAATCGCTACAAGACGATGCTACTCCATCATCACGGTCACCCAACAAACAAATCGATAGCATCTATCATGGACGAATTTTGTTTCCTGTGAAATCGGGGCGTCAAGTACGGGAATTGTTGGCAAAAGACAAGGCTCAAGGGGCGGAAGTATACTTTGAAGGTGTCGCCACAAAAGATATGGCGATCGAATGGCTTCAACAACATCGAGCCTATCTACCCGGTATCAGTGAAGAACTAATGACTCCTCCCCCGCCAATTACTGGAAATAGTGACGATAAAACACACAAGGATGGTGACGATGGTAGCGCTGTTGACAACGGCCGAGACGCTACCGAAAGTGCGAGGAGAACCTATATCAACGACACAAGTCGGTCAACCATGTATACTCCCCTGTTTCCAGCACCACATCCATCGTTGGTGGCGGAATTTATGGATTTCTTTGGGCTACAGAGCGACCCCCAACAAGCCAAGAACTTTGGAGTCGATGTGTTCCCAGTTCACAGGCTGGTCGTCACTGCAGGTGCCTCGGGAGAAGAGGATGCCGTCAAAGTAGAAAGCTGTTTGGATTCGGATGACGCATTTATCATTGTGAGACGAGATGGTACCATCGTTTCTCCTGGTTTGATTGCCGCTGGTAACACCAAGGATGGCGATGATGAGCAGAGCAGGACAACAGTATCAGATAGCGACAACACCCACGACAACGACACGGAAACACCTTCAGAAAAAGTGCACCGACGACGCCGGTTTCTTCAGTTGGCGTTAGTGTCGGATCATGTCAAAACTTTGTACAAGGGTGGTGCCAAATTCAATCCCATGTAAGTCGGTCTGGCTTTATGTTGGGTCCCCATCCCGGGATACTGCCGGGACTATACAGACTCACACCAACGAACGAAATCAGATCCGTCGCTGCCAGCGGGCGATGGTGCTGCCAAATTTGAAGGTGCAACGAGTCGAGCCATCCAAAGCGGTAGGTTCGGACTCTTGGATGAAGCCGCTGAATTCCTAGGGCGATGTGCCACTCGACGAGTGGTGGGGTTGACACACAAACAGGCCTGCGAATTGATGGAAATATCGCATCTTGACATACCAGCTGTTACTGATAGTCACGAAGAACCGGTACCGTCTACCCTACCGCGATCAGTTGCAGACTGGTGGGCCAAATGGGGGGAACAGCGTCTTGCAGACTTGGGCGAATGGGGAACTGCTGGGGCTACCATCGGTGTTGTTATTGGTGGCAAAGTAGATAGCCACGGTGGCGAATCTGTATTGCCTACTTTGTTTTTACCCTGCGTGTTGACAAAGGTTAAGGAAACATGTCCTCGCCGGTTGGAATTACTAGCGGAACAGCGCCTCGTTGATTGTTGGAAACGACTTTTGGAAGCGAAGTTGGCAAACCAATAAACGAGGGAGGGGGTCAGTAGGTACATTTGAAGCTCTAACCAATTCACCTGTCAAAATTAATGCAGTGCAACAGAGTGGAGAGTGGATCATTTTGGGGATCAAAACGTTCATGAGAGCAACTGTGCGCGACATTCGTCAAGATCTTTGTTTTCAACACGCACAGGTACTCCAAACGCATGCACCGCCACCGTACGTACAGTACGACTAAAACCACCTGACCACGTCATCGTTATGTTTTGTGTTTTGTTTGTCATCCATAATAGGATGGACGATTCTCAACACGAAAGATGTCGCCAGCATAGCTACCTACAAGCTAGCTAGCTTGCTACTCTAACAAGAAGCTACTCGGAGGTGCATGCTGCTTTGTGCTCACCATTTTAGCATGATGTCAGCTTACGAGTCGGAGTTTCGTGGAGACACATCATCAAACAAACGATAAAAAAGCATTCGAATTTCCGACCTCCCAAAGATCCATCATTGTCGCCCTGCTGAATATTGTATGCCACCAAACAAACACTTTCATTATTTTTGAATTGCATAGTTACTCGCACACGGAATAGAAAAATGCAATTACTGAAAATGGCTGGATCTCGTACTGCCTTGCTCTCGATTTTTCTCGTTTCAGCTGGAAACACGGAACATGCCCTGGCTTGGGCGTCTCGTCAATACACGCCAAATTCAAGAGGCACCACGACAGGCAGTAATGTTGCCCCCTTTGCACGGCCAGAAATGCCAGAGGAGTCATCCCAAGCAGCACTTTCCTTTTCATTTGTAAGCAAAGCTGCACTGGCGGCATTTACGGCTGCCAGCATTGGATTTTCTGTTACGGTTGGCCCTGCCTTTGCCGAGGAAGAACAAGCAACAATGACCCCATCAACGACTGAGTCCGTGAGTGTAATTGTTGCGCCTTCATTCGATGCTGAAGGAAAAATGGACAGTCACGATTCTACAGTGGCAGCTGCGGTAAAAGATGATTTCTCAAGCCAAGAAGTTACTGAGTCGAGCTCTGTTGCAAAAGAAACAAAACTGTTGGCTGAGGTCACTTCAAATGAAAGTACTGCCACGACCACTTCAAACGAGGAAGCGACAACTCCAGCAAAAATAGAACAGGAAAAGAAAGAAGAGCCAGTCCTGGTCGTCAAGGAAACTGTGACAAAAGAAGTGGAAGTCGTCCCGGTTGTGGGGGAGGAAGCGCCACTAGCACCACCAGCAGTGAAGGAAGCTATTGTTGTGGCGGAAGTCAAGGTGGAAAGCGTGACAGAAGAAGTCAAATTGGAATCGAAGATAGACGCATCCAATTCACAATCGGAATCACCCGTCCTTGTCGCCAAAACAGAATCGAAAACAGATGTGATTACTCTTCAGCCAGATTCAGAAGACAAATCAGAAGTCCAGACGGAAGCTAAGCCAGAGGAAGTGGATTCGCAACCGGAATCACCCGTACTCGTCGTCAGAAGAGAGTCAGCGACAGACGTGACTGCCGTTGAACAAGATTCACACGATAAGCCAGAAGTCAAGACGGTTTCTGCAGCGGAAAAAATCAAATCACAAGAGCAAAAGCAGTCGGAGGTAGTTTCCAAAGACAAGCCAGAACCAGTATTGGCCAAGAACCTGCCTGTTGAGAAGGAAGATTCCCAAGATGAACCAGACCCAAAGCTGGCAAAGGCTATGGCAAAGCTGACAAAGGCGATTGCGCAAAATAAGCCTCTGCAAATCACAGTGGAATACATGGAAATGGAAGCAGAGGATACCAAACTCGAGTCGAAAGTTGGCTCTGACTCTTTTGGTGCTTAGTCCTCCGCGGCGTCGTCCTCGCAGGAACTGGCGTCTACAGAGGCCAGCATAGCCACGCAAACAATAGATTGCAAAATGCAAAGGAGGAGGTGTTATTCTCACATTCCAATGCTAAATTGCTCGACGACCTGATCCAAAAAGTAGAAAACGTCGCAGATCCACTCAAAAGAGATCATAGTACCGCCGACCATAAAAGAACAATAGAAGTGGGGTCTCTTGAACTAGCTAGAAGATATACTGATAGTTGTAGAACATATATTTGTATGCGTTATCCGGCTTACAACGATACCACCCTTTGTATAGTTTCTTAGCTAGCCCCGCACCAGGTGATACGAAGAAGAACCCCTGCAGAAATGTCTTTCCCATCTACTATCTTTATTAGAAGGAATGCCCGGGGTGATAGCCATTCCTGAGGCAAGCAACAATGGCAGATCCAAATCGTTACCTTACGACGGAGCGCCACTCGCAGTGACAGTTCATTCTGCTGTCGGTGAACCTTGATTCTGCTTCAATCGAAGTTCCACAAAGGCAGTGATCATGACACCGATTAGGCTGCGCATCCGATGTTTGGACGTGATTGGAACGAAGGCCCTATTGTGTTAGAGGCGATGCTGGTAGCTTCGAACCCTAGCCCTCATGAGACCCTGGCCATTTGAAAGAAGAAGTAGGATTCATACCACGCAGCAGCGAGGCGAATAGAGCATCCCATTTTCTAGCAGCAGTATGAGCAACTACTAGTGCAGTTGCTAGCTAGAACCGTTGTAATTCAGAAAACTAATTCTATTGTAAACTTGTCTGATTAAATAAATAATTCGTTTGCAATCATTTAGCAAAAGTCTATGTATGAAAGTTGTGTCTAGGTTTGCATTTGGCGTTTAAGCAATGGTGGGAGCATCCATGGAGAGACGATTTACCATACCGGCTGAATTCATTTGAAAGTAAACAAACACTTCGGCACCGAATTCTCCATTGTTTCCCCACACCAATCCAGAACGGCGTGTGGCCAAAATGTAACCAGTTACCGCAACCCAACCCCTACGATATGTGCAGCATATGCCATCTTTTCCGGAATCTGTAAACACTAGTTTGTACCAACTAGCTTCAAGATCATTCAACTGTACGGACAATTCGTCGCTCCTGACGCCGTCGGTCTTGCCACTGAATTTCTTGATCGAAGTCCAAGCACTGCCAGAGGCCTTGGACAATTCCCAGCTGGTTTCTTCTGGATACTTGTCAAATTTGACATTGACAAAAATACTCTTGGGCTGGTCGGGAAGTGGTCCTGGCCATACCTGGTCGACGACTTGCGGATAATTGGGTACGACCTCCGCTCTTTCCCAACTGTTTTTGTAATCGGTGGTTTCGCCCTTGGATACAACTTCACCGTTGTCCTTGACCTCCACGGTGATTTGAATGTATTTGCCAAACTGTCCATTATTTTCGTATACTACAGCGTTGCGAGTATCGTCTGTGATCCAGAATTTTCCATCGCCAGAGGAGCCGCAGCAAATGCCATCGCGCCCACTATCTCCCATGTTCAATTTGTAGTCGCCCACATCCAAACCAGTCAAGGGAAAGGAAACCGTGGACTTGGACCTGTAATAAAAAGAAGTTACGAAGAAGAAGAAGATTCGTTTGTGAGTGTTGAGCCGAATCCAATCCAATCCAAAGGATTCCAATTGAAGAGGAATGGACTTACTTTGCATCTGAGTTGTATGGTTGGAACAAGTGTACCTTTCCATTTTTGACTTGTTGAAAAGTGTAAGCGACTTCTTTCGCAAAATTATCGTATTTGATATGAAGCGTCAACTTTCCCGGTCCGGTTGCAGTCGTCTTGGCCGGACAGGAAGCGGGAGGTTCATCGGACATCTCACAAATCATGTCGGCAATCCATTCCGTAACAGAAGACACACGAGAGTAGACGCCATTGTGCGAGGCTCTGGCACAGCCAATACCAAAGGAGACAACTCCGACCTGGACGCCATTGTCCAGAATAGGCCCACCACTGTCACCTGCAGAGTTAAAGCGAAGCATGGAACAAGGGAGAAAGTGAAGACTGAGAAACACACCGAATGGACCTTTGGTAAACGACTGTAGAACACATTGCCTCGTGCTTACCTTGACAAGTATCTTTTCCTCCACCTGACACTCCCGCACAAAACATATAATCTTGCATATAACTGCTGCTGTACTGACTTCTACAGATTTTGTCATCGACATACTTGACCTTAACGTCATTCAAAACGTCACTAACATCTCTTCCCGTTTCCGAAGTCAATCCGTAGCCTACTGCCACAAGGTCATCTCCGACTTTGGGTTCCGTTGGATCGTGATTGAGTTCCACAGTCTCAGCGCCAGTCGGGTTCCCCTTGTCATCGACCAAAGCAGATTTGTCCAACTTGAGAAGCAAATAATCATAGCCTTCGCCACTGGCCTCCATTTTGTAGAGAGGATGCGACTCTTGCCACTTGACAGAGCGGAAGACTCCTTTTTCGCTTTCAATGCCGTTGATGAAGACGCGTGTGTCGAATGGAGCTTTGTCGTCCTCGCAGTGCGCCGCTGTCAACACAATGTCGCTGTGAATCAGTGATCCTCCGCAATAAGCGTCGGCCCACTGCACAAAGAAGGGATACTTCGATTCTTGAGTCACTTGTTGTCCGCCCACGATACGGGTCTGCAAACCGGGAACCAATTCATCTGCGCCGCTCTCCTGTTGCTTCTGGTTCTTCAGCTTTTCGACCATGGACATGGGACCCTCTTCTTCTGGAGTCGTCTCACCGGTATCCGTATCGGTACGCGTAAGATCATCGGCCTCAGAGGTCTTTTCTTCAGCGAGAATGGCGGACGAGAAAAGAGCCAATAACAGCACTGCTTGTAACAGTCCGGACTTCATCTTGCTGATAATAGATAGCTAGTAGTGAGCTGCTTGGTAGACTCGTAGTTAGTTTGTTGGAGTTTGGTTCGGGTGCTAGTACTTGTGTTGTGAGGCTATGGAGGAGGCTACCTTGCGCAAGATTTTGTAACGATTGAAATCTGGTCGTAGTGTGCCGTAACACACATGTTACCTGTGCAATTATTGAGCCTGTGTGCATGCTGTGTTGTCATGCTGGATTGACAATTGCCACCGGATGACCGGTTGGTGCTACTCCAACCACTGTGGTGACTCGCACTGGTTGCGGATGCCGGTTAACTTTTGCTGGCATTCCGGGTTCGCCAGTGTCATAAACAGTGTAGCAAATTTCGGCCCAACCAAGTTGCTT
>Ga0163149_10005549_pt1 | contig 13265 bp, 7 predicted proteins | sample OliLakLV19MP5G1_FD_148604 | JGI IMG/M metagenome (GOLD analysis project Ga0163149, IMG submission 148604) | Freshwater microbial mat bacterial communities from Lake Vanda, McMurdo Dry Valleys, Antarctica - Oligotrophic Lake LV.19.MP5.G1 | ecosystem: Environmental > Aquatic > Freshwater > Lake >...
CCGCCAACTCTTTGAACTTCTTCAACAGATCATTGAAACAGTCCGCCCAGAGTGCTGATGCCTTGCTCTCAATTTTTCCTTTGGAGTTGATGTTTAAGGCTTTACCGGCGAACTTGGGAAAGAGACACTTTGACATGCCACATGTTGGATTCATTGCAATGAGGTACACAAGGGAGAAGCAGACATCCTGGTGGACATAATCGCGGTGTGGATAGGTGGAGATTGATTGGCACGGACCATCCTTTTGCCGCGCGAGATTGATCTTTAAGATCTTGTAGCTGTAGCATGACTCATTGACGTCCGATGCTTTAATGTTATCCTTCGCTAACAGGGACACTTCCGTGCCTCTGCCACTGCATTGTAGCATTGTGTTGTTGAGATGGATGAACTCTGCTGCTTCCACAGCACCAAGCCAACAGCAACCGATTGCAATCGCATCGCGATCCGCATCCTCTGAGGCTTGATGGCCATTAACCAGTGACTTTCCCGTGCTCTTTGTTTCCTCTTTGAATTGCGCGAGCAGTCTGTTATGTAGCTCTCTCCACTTTGTTGCACCAAACACGTTTAGCTCTGGGCCTTGATTGCGGAAATTGTTGGTGTGGTGCACCTTGACGCTTGATGCATAACCTGTTGCTGTTTCATGCGAGAGACTCGGCCTTTATCTCTCTCTCCACACTTGTAGGCATCTTTGTGCAGGTAACTGAAGAAATTTCCTATCTTGTTGTCCCACCACACGTTGGCTTCTTCAAAGGTTCCGCTTGTTTTGACACCATGGTAGGTGAGGTGGTGGCAATCGACAAAGGGGGCGTTGATCTTCTTACAGCAACTGGCGAGAAAGATGTTAAAGTGCTTCAATGCGTTTGCTGTCTTTGATTCGGATGATGCGAGGTGCACCCCCCTAATGTCACACAGGGCTTCGCAATCTAACTCTTTGTCTTCTGCTGTTGTTGCACAGCTGAGGGCTGTCGACTTATCGCAAACAACATCCATGTTGGCCATTGTGGAGGATCATGCACTGGTGAGGCACGAATGTCACCAGTGCATGATTCGTGCATGAGGCATCAAATTCGTGTCATTGCTTTGTTTCGTGCATGTGACAACGGTCAGGCGTTAGGGGACTCTCTAATAGATTCCCTAATCCTACCGATGCTACGTAGCGGTCCGTTGGGATCCACTTCGAGGTACCGATGATTTTTATGTAACTCGGTGAGATATTTTTTACGCACAGTAACTTGTCGATAGCATTGCACATTCAGTGCATATGCTGGTGCATGTGCTTTGATTCCGCAGTTCACTGTAATTATCGCACGGTTTGGGTCCCGTCATGCAAATGCAAGTGAATCGGCACCGGAAAAATGAGGCTTCTTGCAATCGGATTGGCGGGTTTCATTCCCTGGTTGATGCGACAGAGATGTAAGGGCAGTGCGCGTCTTTTGTGCTCAGAAGTCCAACAAGGAAGATCAATCCTCCTCTTGTGGCAACAAAATGTTGCTAGGAATGGCAGATGTGTCACTAGCGCGCTCTGCTTTGCGGAAGAAACCTAGTAGCAATTATTTGCTATTTCTCATTGGGTGCAAGTCCTGTCGCTGGTACAATTTACACGATCCTATTTAGGAGCTACTACTACTGGCAAGAAGGAAGCAAACAGTAGGCCGACGGAGTAGTACAGTTGAAGGTTAATGCTTCCGTACTTTGGGTAATACTGCTACTGTTTAGTAGCTGGCAATGGCGCTACTACCAGTACTGCTGCACTGCTAGTAGGTAGATTCTTCTGTCAAGTCTCCTGGAGTAGAATGCACGTCTTCTACGAGCAGAGCAGTTGAAGGTTTGGGCGTACTATTATTAACAATGCGTTTTTATCTTTTATTTTCGTCTTCAGTGACAGTAATGGTAGTGGTATATCCAATCAGTGGAATTAAGGCATGGCATGGGATCATCGTGATCCATGTCCATCCTACAGCACCTATATCTTTAGGCAAAAAGAGTTCGTTTCGTCGCGCCAAGCTTTCTCCTATCAATCTTTCGGGTAGGAAGAGGGATCATCATGGCAGGATGGCTATTCATTGTACTGCGGGGACTCGATGGCAGACTAGGCAATGCCGGTGCCTGGTTTAACAATTGTGCACATGGTACCCAAGCATTGGTGCGTCTCTGTACTTGAAGATGTTTGGGAGTTTTGGGGCATCCCTTGTATCCCAAAACTTTGACGTTCGTTCTTCGTTTGGGCGTAGAAGGCGGTGTGCATGTGGCGAGTAGTGCATGGGTGAGGGGCTTGGCAACAGGTGTGTCATAGATGTCCTTTCCCATACATGCACTGCTATTAGATACACGACGAGGTAGTAACACTCGACGGCGAGTGGTTGACATGTCAAAGATATCGTCTGGGTACATCGCTGGATGCTCGGTTAATGAAGAGACGCAAGAGGGAGTGTTAATGATAGTGGATGTCATCTTTGATTTGATATTATTGTTAGTTGTATGTCGGTGTTTCTAGAAAATTGAAAAGAGGACAAAACTGAAAATTATGAGGACGAAAAAGGGTAGGTTTGGATTGGTTTTGTGGAATTGGTGCGACCGGAATGAAGTTTTGAATTGTACTCCTTAGCAAGATAGGAATTAAATGGGATTGATTGCTTAAGAGAGTTCCGAGTAAATGCTTTACTTAGCTAGATAGGAGTTTTGTGGGATTGTGGACACGAGTCCAGTGCCAAATTCTCGGGGTCGGCTTGAAGAAATGACAGATACGCGGGCTGGTGCAATCAACTGAAAGGGAGTCGCACCGGGGGAGGCGAAGATTTTCACTTGCAACGACATCCCCTCATTAATTTAGAAACGCCTCAGGTTGAAAGTTGCCGCCGTACCAGGTACCGGTCCTGGTAGGTCCTGGTACCATACTAGTAGTCCTGGTTAGGTCTAGTAGCTAAAAGATACTATTAGCTAATTTAGCTTCCAGGTACAAGAGGAGCAGCCACAATTAGAAAGACGACAAGAGAACATCCCTGAGGCGCCTGTGCGTGGACCAGACGCATGTCACTGGGCTGCTATCTGCTGTGATGACCGAGAGTGCCCATTGATGGACGATCCTACTTGTATTGTTGAATCTACAGCTACTTACTGTCTAACTACCGATGTCCCTACTATGCTCATGAATCAACTAACAACTATTTTAGGTAGATGAAGCTAAGAGGCTGGAGTAGATAAACAAACCAATTATAACAACCAGAATGACCATTATCTCCTAGCTAGCTACATTGTACTCTTTCTGTTGTTAGTTGGTGTCTGTCCATCAATCAGGGAAAACTAGTCATGTTTCGGTTCATTCCCCAACAAGTATTGTTTGGAAATAAGTCGTGGCAACCATACTCTCATAACACAACCAATGCATAAGAAGAAATTCAATAAGTTATGTATCATATTCTTTAACTAACTAGCTCGCGGTGCTCACTCGTCTAAGGGCATCATTTCTCACGTACACAGTTGTCTGGCTGAGAGTTGAAAGTATGGTACTGCATAGGGCCTTTACCAAGGAATAAGTTTTCCATCTTCACAGTTGATGAACTTTCCAGTGGTTTCCATGGATGCCTTGATGGTTTCGTACAAGACTCGCTTGGCCCCTTCCTTTGGCTCGACGGCTCCTTCCTTGTCCCAAATATCCTTGTACTTGGCAGTCATTTCCGTTCGGTTAAACCCTGGATGGAGCAATACCACACAGAACCCCTTGGACCGCAATTCTTCGGCCTGCAATACACCGGCCATATTACAGGCAGCTCGGGACATGTGGTGTCCATAATCTCCGCCCTTATCTTTGTTTTGTGTGGCCCTCCATTCACAAGATCCGGCTTGGCTGGTTATAATAATGAGTTTGGCATCGGCGGCCAACGCTTTGGATTGCACCAAGGCCGAATTGACACGGAGAGGACCCAACCCACAAATATTGATTTGTTTCAATTCTTCGTCAAAATTCATGGAATCTTCCAAGATGGATTCGAAGGGTTCGTAGAAATATCCAGCATTGTTGATGACCACATCAATGGCGCCTCCATCATTCTTGATGGCCTTGCCCATTTTCTTGACAGCGGCATCATCCGCGACGTCGACACCACTGTAAACATTCCATTGTCCCACGAGGCCTTCCAATTCGGCATTAGAAGAACGGCAGACTACGATAGCTGTAGCACCAATCTTGACCAATTCCTTGACAATTTCCAATCCCAAACCACGATTGCCTCCTGTCACTAGTACGCGTTTGCCCGACAGATCATTGCCATCGTATACGGACGAAATGTCCAAAAAACGTTGGTTGTTGGATTCCTTGGCATTGTTAAAACGAGCCACTTGATCGGCAATCGAGTAGTCATCGGACGATGCGCTGAGGCTGGTAGTACTACGCGTGGTAGTAGTGGAGGACTTGAAGGCGGGCCCTGGCAGGGCAAATCCAAGCACGGCTGGAACGACCAGGAAAAAGGAGAGTGAAAAAGTAAACTTCATTATTATTCAATAGCGAGAAAAGGGTGGGTTGGTTTCTACAAATGGATACTTGATGATTAGCTTCTTATGTTGCTGGAGTCGCTAGAGTATGCTGGTAGCAATAGCTTATTCTAGTTTTGATGGACGGACGACAAGCCTTGATGACTGGAAGGTTGATGAAGGCGTGACACAGCCGCTCCATGGCATCCTTGGTTGATGTTGGAGTGTGTGGATGGAGTTGGAAGATCGCAGATCTTCGTGTCAAATTAATTTTCAAACCAATCACTGACGTCACTTCGTTTGGAGAAACTGTGCGGAAAATGCCGTGGCGTACCAACATAAGGCTGTACCAAAAAGCAAAAACCATTTTCCAACGCGGTGGGTTCGAGTCCTGAATTGTGGGTTCAAACACTTTTGTGGTAGCCTCTGTCCAAAACTGGAGGCCACCCAAGTGGGGTGCCCCCAACAGATTTTGAGAACTGTCTCACTGGCACCTTTTCTTATGCTAGCACTGTCTCACTGGCACCTACATTTAAATCAACACTGTCTTGATGACACCTTCCCTTCTGTGACGAACAAACACACATGCACACAAACACCCACGCAGCTCCAAACCAACAAACTTTCCCAAACCCCCTCGAGAGTTGGGGGCAGTTCCAAATGCCAAGACTCCACATGTGTGAAAGAAAAAGGGAAGTGATGAGAGTTATACCCTAAGAAAAAATCAAGGTCTTTGCAGTTGTGCTAATTTGTGAATTGCAAGCTCACACTGCAATTAAAAATCAATTGCAAAACATGCAAAAGATTCAAACATTCTCAAACATGCATCCAGTCCAATGCTCCAAACACAAGGGGACAACACATGGGTGTACCAGCAGAACAAATAACTGTTGTGTTAGTCAACTTTGACAAATGTCTTCAATCTGACCATTCTTCAAGTGTGTGTTTGTGATGAAACAGAAACTGATGGCCTGTTCGAGGAATAACTTAGCAGTTGAAACCCATGACTTGTTTTTTTGTGTCAAACCGGGTTGGCCCCATTTTTTTCTGAGGGACATGCTGATGAATTCATACCTGATTAGCTTCAGTCCTAATTTTAAATTTGACAAATTGTGTCATTCTCCTTTAATTGGGGTGTGCCAATTCTTCTGTCACCTGCGATAATTGCTAACTTTTTCACCCTTGTTGTCATTTCAAAGCACTGTTTCATTAAAGGTCTAATCAACAATGATGGATTTGTCATCTTGTGGAGTTTGTTCATTTAGACGGGGGTTGTTCTGTAAACAGATTGAGGCTTTTGTCACACAAGCCCTCTGCTAATGATTCAAATTTAGCTGGTTCTAATGATTCCTTAAGAATGCTTGATGAATCCTTAAGAATGCTTGCATTTGCACCTGGCTTAAAAATGTTGTAAGCAATGAACTACATCTTGTCACTTTGACATTTGTATTTCCTGTTATCACATTCTAACTATCTTGAATAAACTGTGCAAGAAGTCTTTGTTGAGAGGCAGCAAGAACCCACAAGATCTGCTACAGCTAATTAGGAGGAGATTTTGCTAGCTTTCAAAAAATAACCTCACACTGATTCCCTGTAGCCAGGCCAACTATTCGTTGCTGGTGTGGCTTTCACTGTGTCCAGTGTGCATTACGTCGTCCTCCACTATCCCCAACTTCTGCAACGAGTGCATATCAGCATCAGTCAATCTGGGTCGTTGTTCTTCCAACGCATCCATTGCCTTCTTTTTCATGCGCCGACACAGAGGGGCCAAGTCCACTACAGCAAATTGTTGCACCAATCGACGCCGATGCATCACGTGAACATGACGATGAATGATCCGCCGAGTGATAATGACATACATAATCCCAAAGGCCATAAATCCCACCAAAAAAATGACCGGCATCACAAAGAAAAACACAATACCCAAGAACAGCATGAAAAGACAAGTAGCGAAGCCCTGGGTGGCGACACTGAATCCGCTGTCGTTCTTTGGTTCGCTACTACGACTGTGGTTGCGGGAATCGTCTTTGTAATGAAACGCCGTATGCGCACTGAGTCGAATATCGTAGACTAGCTGTTCGTAGACACGGGACAGCTTACGAGCACAAGGTCCAAAGCAGCATCCGTCCAAAAGCATACTCACAAAGTTGTTACTTTGCACTCGCTGTTGACGTCGTTCATATCGTTTCCGATAAAAATGGCTGGTGGCATGAATACGTCGTGTCGGCAAGGGGTTCTCTTCGTCATTGTTGTCCTCGTTTTCATGGCAAAAAAAATCACACCCTGCACAACAGATGTAGATCAGGCCCCCCAAAATAATTATCACCAAAGCGCCGATAATATAATAAAGACTGCCCATGTGGGTGCAATAGAAGTTGGCGTCGTCGTCCCCCTCCACTATCGCCCTCATCGTGATGTTCCGTCGGCAATCAACGTTTCCACTGAGCGAGTCTGCCATCGTTTTTTGGGCGTCCAAAACCCAAATCAAATAGCCGGCACCAACCATTAAACCTTGAATGATCACATTGACAATGGTGAAATCAAATAGAATCGCGCAAAGCATGCGTGCTTTGCTCTGTAGGGGTGACTGCAATTTTACAGGCGATTTGGCGGCACCAGACGTGGAAGAAGTGGCAACTTTCCCGCTGTCGCCGTTGTTGACGCGGGGTAGAAGGTGATAGTTAAACCCGCATTCTCCACATTGTCGAAATTCCGAAGGTTTTTGATAGATTCGCCAATGCTCCAAGCAACTAACATGAACAAATTTGCGGTCGTTGGTGCAAAAGCAAGGCACAATCAGGGGGTCCTTGACGGAGAATGTGCGGCTGGAATCTTCTTCCGGCAAGAGACAGAGTCTACATGTGCGGTTTGGCTTCACGGTGGCTGGTGCATCTTCAATGTCCATAGTGATGGTCCCCGACTCTTCTGTATTATCGGGCGTCCTGATTGTTTGATGATCCATTTCTTTCGAATATATGTGCTCGTTGTTGTATAAAGCAAGAGCGAGCTATTGCGACGGTTGACTGTTGTTTTGTAGATGCTGGATGTGTGTAGTTTGTGTCTTGGTTTTGCTTCCGAATTTCGCTGTCTGCTGTATTGTCAACCTTTGTTATCATTATTTTGCGGAGATGTTGTGGATAAGCGATTCGCGGATGTTGATTTCGCGGATGCCAACGAATTTCTTTTTTGATTCGTTGTACTGGAACATGGCGCACCGTGAGTCGTGTGATATGGTGACGGAACAATCGCGAAGTTCATCCCACCCGGCTGAGTTACTACTACTACGTCTTAGCACTACAAGCAGTGCAGCATCTGCACAGTCCTACTTAGCGAAGCTAACATTTACTTAACGAAGAGAAACCCGAAGCGAGACCGAAGTGACATCGAAGCGATTAACGAAGCGACTCTGAAGTGACATCGAAGTGACATCGAAGCGATTAACGAAGCGATTAACGAAGCAACTCTGAAGCGTTTGACGAAGCGACAAGCCATTGACACTTTGCAATGCCGAAGCGACAGAAGCGACACCAAAGCTTAAACAGAAGCGACACCGAAGCGACAACGAAGCGACACCGAAGCTTAAATAGAAGCGACAACGAAGGGACATCAAAGCGAAGCGAAGCGACATGATTGGTTAAAACCATTGCTAAGCAGGACCGCGCAGCCAACCCAACCTGGCTCAGTTGAAAGAGCAGGAAATGACAAACAACTTTGCCAGTGCTGCAGCACCTTGTGACAGTTGTGACAGCATAGGCCTTGCCACACTTTTTCTGATGCTGCATGTCAGAACATGACTAGGCATCTGTGGTCACACCAAAATGGAATGCATGAGATCAAACAAAAGCGAGAAAAAACTCAGAGGCCCAAAGTTTGATGCAACTCAGCAATCATCCCATCAAATGCATGAGACATTTCCTGACATGCTGTTGTGTCACATCAATTGGAAGTTTTAAGAAATCATTGATCATGTGGTGATCAGAAAGTCCATTCAAAGTGAATGCCATCATGTTTGAAGAATGAGTTGGAATCAGGTTTGGCCAGATGGTCTCAATTGAATTGTCATCCGATTCACTGAAACTGGCCAGTTATGTTTGAAACTCATGACAGCTGGTCTATCTTTGGCAACAAATGCTGACTCATGTCCACTTGGGTAGATCTCCCACCATGCATTCATGACAAAAAATGGCTCATCAGATTGCACTCAATTTTCTGTTGTGGCATTTCATGTGCGAAAATGAGCAAAAAGGTGCCAAACATGTCAATTGTCTTTTAAGATGATTGGTGCTCATAAGGACACTTGAAAGCTAAACAACATGACCATCAATTAAAGCTGAATTGCAATTTGTGGCCTGAAAGAGTTCAAAATCAGCACGTGCGTGATTCACACCTCCCACTCCAAAAACAAAATGCAGTCTGCATTCAACATTCTGCAGCCAACTCGCTTTTGTCCAGACAAATTCTTCTTCTTTACTTCCAACTGCAATTATGACAACAGTTGGTTTTAGGTATGAATGAGGTTCTCTTGAGTGGTGCAGCACTGGCAGTGGGACCTTAATCGTAGAACTAGGTTTTTGGGGTAACGTTGATTTGGCTGTTGCACATTGTAGGCATTGGTTTTCATTGTGCTTGAGGAGTTTTTGTGTGTGGATGCCGTGGTAGTCCTCACATCATCATGAGTGTTGGCTTGCTGCAGATTGAGTGTTAGAGTATAAGCACAGCTTCTTCTTTTTTTCAGCATTGGTGAGCCATCCAAAAGCAACTGGTTACATTGTTTTGCCAAAACTTGGCTGGGCACACAACTGAATGACAACTCAGCACTGACATTTGAGGACACTGCCAATGGATAATGCTTTTGCAATTGGTATTGGGCCTGTTCGCTATGGGCTATCTTGATTTGCGCGATTTTATGCAGTAGTGAAAATAAACATGGCGAAGACCAGCTCATCTAGAGTGCCCACAAAAAACATTCAAAATCCTATAGCAACAATACAATTTGAGATTTTTTCCACAATTGCTATTGTTCATACATTCTATAAAGTTCTGTGTTAGCAACTCCAAGATGGTGGCACGCCGCAACGAACTTCACGTCCCAGTGGTAGCGTTGCTCTTACAGTTGCAGTCGCACCCACACAAGGTCGCCCCGCAGTCAAAGGACAAACCATACCCAGGTCCATAATCAGGGTCGCTGGCATATGCTTGGACGGCACATAGCAACCCCTGAAATGAGAGTGTTGGAAATATTGAAATACACCAGGGACCACGCCGAAGAGGGAATGGTGCCGGCCAAACTTTTATTATTTTGCAATCCGATCGATTGGCAAGTGGAGAGCAGTAAGACAACTTCGTTGCCATGCCCACTTCGGACGGCAAACTTCCCGTGAATTGATTGTGAGCTACATCGAGGTGCTGAAGATTTGCGAGCAATCCAAGTTGCGATGGCAGGGCCCGACTCAACATATTAGCTGCAACGGCAATGCTTCGAAGATGACTCAACCCGGAGAGTTCCAAAGGCAAGGTGCCTTGTAGATCGTTGCCGTGCAACCAGAGATGTTTCAGGAAACGATCATCATCGTTCTTGCTGTGGTTACTGTTGATGAGATCCTCTTGACAGGGGTTGGTGTAATTCGTATCGAATTGGACATAGGTAATATTGAATTCTTCCATATCCGTTTCCAACCCATACGACGGACGAGACCACCATCTACATTCATGGTGTTGATAACTGATCCAATGCGTATTATTGTACCAATGAGTCAGGCCACCCGTGGCATAATACAATGAGGCTAGATAGAAGCGTTGCTGATTCTCCAATTCGGATATGTTTCCAAATTTGGATCCTGCAATAGCCAATTCCATTGCTTGATGTTGTGGTGATGATATATTGCTCGTCAACCAAGTAACATTCGACTCGTTAGCTGCTGCGAATTCTTCCCCCAAAAGAATAGGCTCGACGGTATACTCTGGCAAGAGGTCCAGAATATGTTCTTGCAGGATCGTGGTAGGAGCCATTGTGGGAATCTGCGACGAGGAAGGGTTGCTATTGGAAGCAGGATCATCCCCAGGCTGATCCACATCCACATCAACATCCACCCCATTGTTTTCGTTGTGGAGAGCACAAGGTATCATGATTTGCAGGAACCGACCTAGACCCATGGATATGACGAGGAGTAGTACGACTATAGTCACCCGACCAACGATCCTGCTGTGCCATGGCTTTTCTTCTTCTTCTTGGACATGGCATTCTTGTGCACGGGGCAAATCCAATCGGTGCTGGGGAGGCGAGTTGGGTAAGACGGGATTGGCCATGACCAAATTTTCTTCATCCTGTGGTACGCCATGTGTGCTCCATGCTGTACCAATGGTAACCCTACGCCGACCGGTCTTGATCCTGATCTGGAAGGCGATTACTTTGATTGAGAATAGTGCTCGCGTTATGAAAATCGTTGTTGATTGATACTTCGGAACGTTTCGGCAAAGGCTTGGTAGTTTTCATATGCCAAGGGCGCCATGCTTTGCTTCCATTTTTCATCTAGAAACAAATGTGCTTCTTCGTTCAAAACTTGGGGGTGTTTCTGGACGACAACTTTGGCTCCCGGTGCCAATTGGGACAAATCTCCAACCCGTCCCAATTCTTTGGCCCGTTCATAGGGTTCATCAAATTTTGTCATGAATTGTGCCATGTACGTCTTGCTACTCATGGTCGCCACTTTGTCGATCAAATCCTGGTCATGCGCAACATTCATAAATTTTGCAATCATGTGTATGTGTTTGGGCATGTCCTTGACCAAATCTTCGTAGACCAATACCAATACGGACGAGCACTCTTTTAAAAGGTGGTATTCTTGATAGTAGTCCCATAAACTGGCTCGTCCCGGCCGTCCTTGAATAAATGGGGTCGTCATTAAAAATTGGGAAACATTCATTTCTTGGGCCACGGGCACTTGTTTGGCCAAGAAAAAATTGTAAAAGCTAAGAGCCGTCTTGGCCGGATCCCGAATGGTGACAATGTATCGACATCCTCGGTAAATGCTGGCCATGCGCAAATGGCTCTTGAACAATCGTGGTGGAGCTCCATAGGCAATTTGATTGTGATTGGGATCGTATCCAATGTCCCAACTCAACAAGGGCCATGGGACGGCTTCGTAGAGGGTTTCCATTTCTTCCAAGACGGAAGTGCTGGCCTTGCTTCGTAATAAATGACAAATCCACGTCACCAAGGTAGTGCCAGTTTTGGCAAAGGTCGCCACGACAATGTCGGTGGGACGGACATGAAATTCTTCCACAGCTCGTCGTACGGATTCTTTGGACATCATGGTATCGGGATGTCCAATTTCCACAAAGGGAAAATCCGCTGGTAATGGTTCCACAGAATTATTTGTAGCTGTAGCCGTTGCTCCCTGGGTCTTGTCAGTCGTAGGATTTTCCATGGTGCTTGGCATGCATCGATTCGGGGTTTCCTTTTGCTTGCCACGGTTTTGTTCAAATCAATTTAGCTAGACAATCACAAGAACCTAATAAACTAGATCTGATAATACTGGTCGAGTGTAGGATAACGATATCGTTATGGTCCACGCAACAACAAAAGCATCGACTGGGAGAGGTTCCACTGCTCATTCGATCGCCAGGGATCCGTTCGTTCGTCACCATTGTCAACTCATTTAATCATGTCGGCATTCCACGTGGATTGCGAATGAGTGTGTGTGCGTCCATGAAAAAAGACATTGCTGAAAAGCTCGTCGAAACAAAAACAAGGCAGCGGAGCTGGACCATACGAAATTATTTGACTGTAAAATTTAGTGTACTAAAGTCAGTCTTATTTTAAAACCAGTTTTAAAAAGTGGTCTTAATTATTCAAATTCAGTCCTCTTTAATTTAAATCTCCGAAAACCGGTCTTAAACGAAAAGACAGGTCCAAACCAGTCTTAGCATTGGAGACTAGCACCAAAAAGAACCAATGTTGTTTAACAGGTTTTTTTGCTGCATGGTAATTGAGCACAATCAGTAAAAAGTTTGGGCGAAACCGGTCTTAAAAACCGGTCTTATTGTTTAACGAATCCGGTCTTAATAAATGATAAATGTGAAAACCAGTCTTATCACACAAAAATCAGTGCTAATTTGAAAACCGGTTCCAAAACAAGCCTTAAGTGAAACAGTCTTAAGCAGCATTGTGCAGTGTTTTCGGACGGTCCCGGAAAGCTCGGCTAGCTGCTACTAGCTAGCTAGTAGAAGGCTGGTTTGGAATGTGAATGGAATGTTAATTTTAACATGTTTGAGAACCCTGCTTCTGCTTTGAGAATTGAAGAGCAAGTTTTGGGCTCCAAGGAAGCCCATCTTCGGAGCAGCCATGCAAGAAAGGCGCAATGTGTTTCTGTGGTTGAATTGATGAGAGACAACTGCAAAGGGAATGACGTTGCTGAATTGTGTCAGGTTCCAGCAATCTCATGTGATCTTTCTTTGCGAAATGGGACATAGCAACAAAAATGGCTGCATTTGAAATAGGTTGGAAACTGACTGAGACATCCTAATAGCAAACTTGGTTATGCTCTTGTTTAGTCTGTGTAGCTCTTCCTGCATTAGTGTTGTAGTTCTTGCTTGTTTTGATGCAACAGTGCAACCCAACCTGTTGTTATTCCTTGTCAAGACATTCCTTGATAATGTTCACTTGTGAGGGTGACATGTCAGATCGACAACAACGTGTGACAGTTTGCCCTTGAGCATTGTGTGCAGTCATGGCAAAGACAAGATCAAAAGGAAAAGGTTCATGGACATCAACCTTTGTCATGAGAGAGATCGTGTTC
>Ga0163149_10005551_pt1 | contig 13263 bp, 14 predicted proteins | sample OliLakLV19MP5G1_FD_148604 | JGI IMG/M metagenome (GOLD analysis project Ga0163149, IMG submission 148604) | Freshwater microbial mat bacterial communities from Lake Vanda, McMurdo Dry Valleys, Antarctica - Oligotrophic Lake LV.19.MP5.G1 | ecosystem: Environmental > Aquatic > Freshwater > Lake >...
ATATCCCCTTCATCAACATTAAAACTTCCTGAGGCAACTGTTGCTGCTCGTACTACGCCATTGATTGCCAATTTGACTTTTTGACCTGATGTTAGTTTAGAAACTTCATCATCTCCATTTCTTATGGTAGTTTTAAGGTTTCCAAAAGAATCGATATATCCAACTACGCTTTTTGGAGGAGGTAGAATAACTTGCAAAGGATCAAGTCTCTCTTCTTTGAAATCTAATTCATCTCGTGCAACTTTACCAACAATTGGAGGGAAGATATCTCGTGAACGAAATTGGCTTCCCCCGCGCTCTACTTTAATGCTCCAGAGTTCGACTAAAGAATCTCTCACAAACGAAAGAGAGTATCCACTATTGACTACCACTATCGGTACTCCATTAGTCAGTATACCAAAAAGAAGCCCTTCTCCTTCGTTGTTGTCCCGTGGTTTTTGACGATCTTTTCTAGGGGCACTATTAGTATAAATAATAATCTTTGGAGCTCTTAATGATTCATCCTGAAGTCCAAGTTGAGCGGTAACAAAGCCTGCAGCTATAGTGTCAAAACTATCAACTGAGGTAGCATGCCAATCCCAACCAGTCGGCAGATGACGAGTCAGAGCTGAGATCATCTCAGAGAATGCCAGATCTCCAGTGCTATAATCTGCTACGACATGAACTAGTTTCATAGTATCTCTCCATTATTATCAAATATCAGTGCCCAAGGAGGCGGTCAAGAGTTATAGCACAAGCTGATCTAACTGAAAGATGGTTATACTCAGTCGGCCCATTAATAGGTTTTAAAATATGATCTGCTCTACTGATAAGTTCTTTTGACATTCCCCAGCCAGTACCTAAAAGAAGTAATAAAGGGTTGTTTTGTGCCATGATCTCTTTTTTAATTTGATCATATGAAGATCTGTCTTCTCCGTCATGTGCAGAGGTAGCTATTATTTTAGGTCTCTTTCCTGTTCTTATATCTATGTTCATTATCGCTTCATCTAAGGATGAAACGACTTGAACTATGTTAATTGCGTCTTTGCGATCTAAATTATAGGTAGAGCCAAAGCCCTCGAGCCAATGGGTTTGTAGTCGATGAGCCAATTTTCTTAAATGAGGGGACGGATGGGCTATAAACAAATTTTTAACCCCGTAAGTTTTAGAGCTTCGAGCTAAATCTTGTATGTCATTTAATGTCAGAGACGTTGTGACATCTAGTCCTGTTTTATCAATCATCCCTTCATGAAGTAGAGCTATGCTAATATCAAATGCTGGAGGCAAAATTTCAACTCCCTTTTTTTTGAACATCTTTTTTTGAATACAGATCCGGACGTCGTGATTGAGTGAGCTTTAGTCCCTGTTCAGCTCGCCATAGTTTGATCTCTTTATGATCACCAGAAAGTAAAACTTCAGGTACTCCTGCCCCTCTAAATTCTGCTGGCCTTGTATAGTGCGGAGCCTCAAGTAGTCCATCAGCAAATGATTCATGTAGGATTGATTCTTCGTTTCCTAAGATGCCAGGTATTAATCTTGTAACTGCTTCAATCAAAGCCATGGCAGGGATTTCCCCACCCATAAGAACGTAATCACCAATTGAGATCTCCTCATCTACAACTAAATCAATAGCTCTTTGATCTATGCCCTCATACCGACCACACAGAAGAATTAACTCAGGAAGGGAGCTCAATTTTTTAGCTTTATGTTGTGTAAACGGCTCACCAGAAGGGGAGAGGAGGATTACTTTTGCATCAGGTAGTTTTTTTTTAGCAGATTCAATTGCAGCAACTATCGGCTCAGGTTTCATGACCATACCTGCTCCACCACCATATGGCGTGTCATCAACCTTATTATGAGGTGGTTCAGCGAAAGATCTAAAATTAGTAAATGAGATTGAGAGATCCTCTTTTTGAATCCCTTTTTTTATTAAGCTAGATGAAAGAAATCCTGAAAAGATCTCAGGAAAGATGGTCAGAATTTCTATCTTCATCGGAGCAAACTTTAATGCTTGAGCCGCTTATGTTTGAGGACCGTAAAAATTACTTCTTTGCTTTTGTTGTTTCGGCTAGTCTTGCCTTTCTTTTTTTACGAGCAAGTTGGATTTTTGAACGCTGGTTGTCATCTCTATTCTCGATCAATCCAGGGATAGAATTCTTTATGATCTTACGGGTGATTCCTAGTACTTCAGCCCCAACGCTAACCCAATGTTTAACGCGCTCCTCTTTAATGGTAACAGCAGGCGGCTCAATCATTGGATTGAATGTTCCTAAGATCTCTAGATATTTACCATCACGCTTACTTGTTTTATTTGTAGCAACAATTCTGTAGTAAGCTTGCTTTGTTTTACCATGCCTTTGAAGGCGTATTGATACAGTCACAGGAACTCCTTTACTATTAGCCAAGGTCTTTAAATCAGTGAGGATTTTTATATTAAATGCTCGATCAAGTCAAATTTAAGAGGGATCTAAAACATGGGCGTACCCTCTTCCTGATAGATCTTTTGTCATGCTAATCAGTTGAAAATATTAGTCTATCTGATAGGTGAGGCAAGGAAATTACTTTCTAGTTCCCTTCTAATTAGAAGAAACAGTAGCTAATCCAAAATCATCAACTGTTAGTGTTAAATGAGAAACTCTGTTTACTGTACTAGCAGTAAACAGACCCCCATATTTTGGCCCAGGTTGAGTTAGTTGACCACCAATCTCAAATGAAAATCTATTTCTTCCACGCTCACATGGTTCACTTAAGGTGGTAAGTCCTAAAAGATCACATTGAGGATCCGCCGAGCACATATTTTCTATCATTACATCAGCGGTAAGTTTAGCAATTAAAAGAGCTGTAATAACAGAGGGAGTATCAACTGTTGTGACGACCCCATTGGAAGAATATTTTTTTCTTTCAGCTACCTCACTGGCGGCTATTGCTGCGCTAGTTAAAGCAGCATCAAGCGATCTATGGGTAAAAATAGCGTGTACGTTCACAGGATGCTTAGTTTTTTGAAAGTCAAATCCTACTAAAATACCAAAAGCCCCATCCATTCTTTCAAGTTTTGGAAGTTGTACAATTGGATTGAAAGAGTTGCTTAGTAAAGAAGGAGGCTTTGAAAATAGCTGAAGAGGTACTATGGCTAGAGAAGAGATAGATCCAGTGATCGTTGTTAGTAAAAATAACTTTTGATGATCATAGGTTGTCCCGCTGTCAATAAATGCAGGGGCGATATGTTCGGATACTCCTCTGTCCTTATCGCTGATAGAGGATGTCTCAAAATGACGAAATAAATGACTATAGGAAGAAAAGATTCTACTTAGATCCTGATCTCCTGCTGGGTATTTCAAATCTCGAGATTCCTTAAGTCCAGAGAATCTCTCTTTTAGGAGTAAAAGATCAAACTCCCTTTCAAGTTTGCCAAAGCTTAGAGTATCTCCAAATTGGTTGGTATTTGGATCTGTATCCGGATTATTTGGAAGATCGTTTGATAAGGGCTCGTTCTCTGGAGTCATACAACTTTATATTAACAGCGTAATGATGACATTCTAGCAAGGAGTTCGATCTTAACAAAGGGAGAATTTCCATTTTGAACTGAACATATTATAGTAATGAAAATTACGGAGTTAATCATGTTTAGATACTTTAAGGATTGGATTAAATCGTTTTTAGTGCTGCTATTTGCCGGGATTGTTGGTACCTTTGGAGTACCTCTAGATACCTTTGGAGCACCAAGGTGTTGGGAATCTCAAGGCGAGGTTTTAAGGCAAGCCACTGCTAGTGCAGGAATGTGGACTAACGCAAGAAACAATCCTGATTCAGTTAAATTCCAAACCGAAAAGATATTAAAAGAAGCAGTTGCCCTAGTCGCATCCCCAGATAAAAAAGATGACATTGTAAATTTTACTTATGTTCCTCAGAAATTTCTCTCTGAATATAAAGAGAGAGCTGCTTGTGAGGAAGAGCTAAAAAAAACTACCCCTAATCCTATTAAATTTGAGAACCTTCAATTTAACGATGTAGCGGAGATGACTAGTTGGTTTAAAGATTTCTCTCAAGGGAAAGGCACTGAAGGAGAGAAGCTTTATAAAGAGTGCCCTGGATCGTGTAGCCCTCAGTACTGCTTAGAGATTAGCGAGAAAACTTCTGAATTATTAATTAATGTAGAGGTGATCTGTGGACATGCTAGAGATAAAGACGATAACAGTTATAAGTTAGAACTTAAAAAGTCGGGAGAGAAATCGGGAGTGAAATCGGGAGTGAAATAGAGAGGTACAAAACTAAGATTTTACTTTACTCTTTAAGATCTCTTTTTGGCTGGTAATAAAATCATCCTCTACCTTCGTTACTATCGGCACTATATCTACACTAGCCTTGTGTCCTTTAGGGAAACGAAAATTTGTAATTTCTGAAAATGGAACTTTATTTATTAGTTCATTTATCGGCTCCATTATCGGCTCCATTATCGACTCGGCAAACCCTAGTTGGGTCCAGATCCTTTGTGCAATGCCAGGACAGATTGGGTAAAGAAGTAAGGCAACAGCTTTTATTCCAACACAGGTTGAATAAAGAGAGTTATGGGCCTTTAAAGGATCCTCTTTCCGTGTTTTCCATGGAGCCTGTTCTTGAAAGTACACATTCAGTTTTCTGCCAAGATCTGTAACTGCATTAAGTGCAAATTTTGAATACCCCTCATCAAGCTGAGAGGAATATTCTTTTACAGTTTCATTAATAAACTTCTCTATTGAGCTGTCAGCAGTTGCGTTCTCTGGTCCGATCTGACCATCAAAGTTTTTGTTTATAAACGTAAGAGTTCGATTAATTAAGTTACCAATAATATCAGCGAGCTCAGTGTTAATCTTAGATTGATACTCATCCCAAGAGAAATTTGAATCACTTGATTCAGGGGAGATCGCAGTCAAATAATACCTAAGTAGATCTACAGGGACGATCTCAAGAGTCTCATTGATCCATAGAGCATAGTTTCTGCTGGTTGAAAATTTCTCACCTTCAAGATTTAAAAATTCATTACCACAGACCATATCAGGTAAAATGTATCTCTCGTCCCCCATCAATACTGCGGGCCAGACAACGGTGTGAAAAATAATATTATCTTTACCGATAAAGTGTACTAATTTGGCATTTTTATCTTCCCAGTAGGTGCGCCAGTGATCAGGTTTGCCAAGTTCAATAGACCAATCCTCACTAGCTGAGATGTATCCGATTGGAGCATCAAACCATACGTATAAAACTTTTCCGTCACTATTTGGTAATGGTACAGGGACACCCCATTCAAGATCTCGAGTGATCGCTCGAGAGGTAAGCTCACTTTTTAAAGGTTGAAAAGCATACCCAAGTACATTTTTTCGCCACTCTGTTTTTGATTCAAGCCATGATCTAATTTTAGGCTCAAGCTCATTGAGTTTTAAGTACCAGTGAGAAGTTTCTTTTAGTGCAGCTTTATTTTTCTTACATAGTTGGCAGATTGGATCAATCAACGCTTCAGGCTCATACCAAACCCCGCACTTTTCACACTGATCGCCACGCGCACCGGTCGCTTTACAGCTAGGACAGGTTCCCATAACGTAGCGATCTGGTAAAAACTGATTGCATGATGAGCAGTGAAGCCTCATCTCAGTTTTCTGCTCTAAGAGATTTTTCTTATGTAGGTTTAAAAAGATCTCTTGAGAACGTTTTATATGACACGGGTGAGTAGTACGGGAGAATATATCAAAGTGAATATCGCAGGCGGTTAATCCATCTTTGATGATTTTATGATATTTATCGACAACCTGCCTTGGAGTTATTTTTTCCTCCAGGGCCTTAAACGTAATTGCCGCGCCATGTTCATCAGTGCCACATAAAAAATGCACATCGTGACCTTGCATCCTTTTGTATCTAGTAAAGATATCGCCTGGAAGATACGCGCCAGCAAGGTGACCTAAGTGTTGTCCTCCATTTGCATATGGTAGAGCACAACAAACAATAAATTTCTGAGGTGTAAAGTTTTTGCTCATATCGAGTTAATTAAGTTTTTTATTTTAATCCCTTCATTAGGTTGGCGATCCCACCCATTCCTTTTCCGCCCATCATATTATTCATCCCACCCATACCCATCTTTGAGATCTTTTGCATCATATTTTTCATCTCTAAAAATTGCTTAAGTAAGCGGTTAACCTCCTCAACAGAGGTGCCGGAGCCTTTAGCGATTCTTTTTCTACGGCTACCATTAATGATCGGTGGATTATTCCGTTCCTGACGAGTCATTGAAAGAATAATAGCCTCAGTTCGCTTCATCTCTTTATTAACTTTTTCAGGATCGACATTCTGGGCCATCTTCCCCATACCAGGGATCATAGAGACTATCGATGACATGTCTCCCATCTTTTTGATCATATTAAGCTGGTTTAGAAAATCCTCTAAGGTAAATTGATTTTTCTTAATCTTTTTTTGAAGCTTTAAGCTCTCTTCAATATCGATATCTTTGGTGGCTTTTTCAATAAGGGATAAGACATCTCCCATGCCAAGAATTCGTGAAGCCATTCTTTCAGGGTGAAACACCTCAAGCGCTTCTGTCTTTTCCCCAACACCGATAAGCTTAATTGGCCTACCTGTTACAGCTTTCATTGATAGGGCTGCCCCGCCTCGTGCATCGCCATCAAGTTTAGTAAGAATTAGTCCATCTATTTCAAGAGTCGCATCAAAGCCTTTTGCTACGTTAACTGCTTCTTGACCAGTCATTGCATCTACAACAAGTAATATTTCGTGAGGCTTAATAGCTGTAGAGATCTCAGAAAGTTCACTCATTAATTCCTGATCGATCTGCAATCGTCCAGCAGTATCAAGAATTAAAGTATCAAAGCCACGCTTGGCAGCGAAATCTAAGGACTGAGTTGCTATGTCAACAGGGTCCTGGGTTGATTGCGAATCAAAAACTGTAACCCCAATTTGTTTCCCTAGAGTTTTTAACTGTTCAATCGCAGCAGGACGATAAACGTCAGCGGGGACAAGAATTGGGTTTCGTTTATGGTCGTCTTTTAAAAGTCGAGCTAGTTTTGCACAGGTTGTAGTTTTACCAGATCCTTGAAGTCCAACTAGCATGATGATAGCTGGAGGCGCTACCTTTAAGTTAAGCTCAGCAGCACCATCACCCATTGTTGCAATTAGCTCGTCGTGAACAACTTTTATAACCTGTTGTCCAGGAGAGAGGGATTTTAGGACGTCACTACCAACAGCTTTTTCAGATACTCGAGCACAGAAATCTTTTGCGACAGTATAGTGAACATCTGCCTCAAGAAGTGCCATTCTAACTTCGCGCATCGCCACTTCAATGTCTTTTTCATTGAGAGAGCCGCGGCCAGTTAGCTTTTTAAATACAGCATCGAGTTTACTACTAAGTGATTCAAACATCTTTGATAGAAAGTTAAACTAAATTAGATAGTCAGTTTAACGAAAGAGAGGGAAAATGTCACTTATGACAACAATTGGTAATTCTTAGCTGATAGAACGGTAAGTTTATGGTTTTAAAAGATCAGGTCTTAAACTTTTGATACCAATTGCATTAATTGCAGTGGTTGGGTCGCTATTGATGTTTAAACTAGTCCGTGCGGCGATCTCAAGGGCTTGCATAACATCCCGGACCATTACAGTAGATGCCTCATTATTTTCAACAGCGACCTCTCCAAGCTCAATAGCACGTCGAATATCTGCTGAGGTTTCTTTGATGTTTTTTGTAATTAATTCTAGCTGTTCTTTTGTTGATTTTACTTTTAATGCAGTGTTCTCTATGGCGCCTTTATTTTGAAAGCTTATCTCTGCAGGAGTAATTGGAGTTTTTGATGCTTCTGGAAAAAGTTGGTTTAAAACAGTTGATAATTTTGCCTCCACCGCAGAAAGAGACTCTAGGTCCGTTGTAGGCTCGTCTTTTAAAGCCGCACCCTTTTCAGCAATCTTTGTGATTTCCTCTGCGAGAGTTTTTGCTTCACGCTCTAATGTTTGCAGACGAGTGGCTGATGCTGTTTCACTTCCAGCCTGTTCTATGATTCCTGTTATACTATCAAAGATAGAGCTGATCTCTTCTGTTGCTTGAACGGCAACATTTACCTGTTGAATGATAGAATTTATTTTTTCCCGTTGGATCTGCTTCTCAGAGACTGCTCGTGTTTCAAGATCGACTTTTACTGCTTCATGATTTATCTTTGTTGCAGCAAGATCAGCGATTGGACGACGCTCTTTCTTCTCTTTCTGTTCTTCCAAGTCCTTTTCGAACTTTTTATCTTTGTTAATATCTTTAACTTCTTCCATGAGAGAGAATTCCTATAAGCCACGAGCACCGTTGACCGCTAAAAGGGTCTTACCAATATCTGCTACCGTTCTATAAAATCGGCAGAAATGCTAAGGAACTTTAGTCACTTAGAGTTGTTTTAGGGTATGAATAACCTAAGTTTTATTAGTCATTTAGGGGAGTTATGGCTTGATATCCAAGAGTTAGTCTAGGAATAAGAGATCTTTGGCTATATCTAGAGTTTTTTGAAATATCTCTGTTTCTTAAATAGAGGTTAGTCTGACATAGTCTCTAGATACTTAATTGTTTGGTATTTTAGTGGAACTCTTACCGATTATTTTTATACATAGAGGACATAGTGATTACCTTCGCTATACGATTGATTGTGCTCGACTTCATAATCCTGACGCACCGTTTTATTTGATCGGGGATGAAACAACAAAATATTTGGAGCACCTTGGGATTACTCATGTATTGTTTTCTGAGTTAGGAGATTGGGAGGAGTTTAATTCTGTTTTCCGTTACATAGTTTCTAAAAGTTATAAGCAAGATCAAGAGTGGGTAAAGTTTGTATATAAAAGATGGTTCTATCTTAATGTGTTAGTCTCTAAAATTGGAGCAAAACGATTTTGGACCTTTGATAGTGATACTTTAATAATGTGTAATCTTGCTCATCAGGTGCATAAGTATTGTGCTTTTGATTTTACCACCCAAGCGCATGGTCATCAGATTAATGGTTTTGTAACAAATACTGCTGCCCTTGATTCGTATCTCAAGGGAACGGTAGCTATGTTTAAAGATGATGATTTTATAAATAAGATCTCAAGTCAGATTTTAGAGGCTGAGAGTGGCTCCCTTTCAGATATGGCGGCTTTTGACTATGCAAAGGAGAGAGGATTTTTTGAAAAGTATAAGAGCATACGGCTTGCAACTATAATTGACGATGAAACGTTTGATGATGCTTTGTGCCATGATGATATGGGGTTTGAACAGAATGAAGTTGGCTCAAAGCGACTATATGTGCTCCGTGATTCGTATTTTTTTCGACACCACTCAACCAACAAAATGATCCGTGTTAATACAATCAACATGAGCTGGGTTCGTACCTTTCATGTTGCCGAGACTTTCTTTGCTCGTCTGCAACTTCTCCGTATACCGTTAGCAGAAGATATATATCTGATATCTGATGTACCAAAAGCTTAGATCTATCAATTAATAGGACTTAACTTAGGGCCCCAGATAAATCCATCTAAGGGAGAGGTTATTTTTAGCCACCTTCCACTTCGACCTGTAACCGTAACTCTTGCTCCTTTAGGTAGAGTTTTTACTCTCTGACTATTTGAGGCTGGAGCTTTAATGACATCAGCATTGTTGTCAGCGACGATCCAAGTTTCTCCAATAGCACTATTATTATAATTTGAACTAGAAGTTTTTTTATAATTATTAACGGCAGGAGCTATAGAATTCGGTGAGGATCTTTTAGGAACATCATAAGTCCAAGAATCTTTTTGATTGCTTAAAGTTTGAGATCTCGTTCCGGTTTTTCGTTCATACCGCCTCATGGCACCATCTAAATTAATTTTAATTAATTTTAATCTCTCTTTTGATGATGGATGTGATGAAAAGAATTGAGGAAGGCCACTAGTAAAATCTGAGTTATTTAAATTTTTCTCCCAAAAGGCAAGGGCAATTCGTGGATCAATTCCAGCCTCAGCCATTAGATGTATCCCTATAAGATCCGCCTCCAGCTCCTTTCGTTGTGATTCCGGATTTATTAAAAGAGCACCTAGAGTCTCTTGAGTTAATGCTGCAGCAATATTAGCCAGAGCACCTACAGATCCGTTATAGATCAGGGCGTTTTGAGTTACAGCTCCAGCAACCTGAGAGATTAATTGGCTCGCTTCTTCGTTGGCTGAGATGTTTGCATGATCTGCGAGGACGTGAGCTATCTCGTGAGCAATTACAACACTAAGCTCGTTATCATTCGTCAGCGTATCGAGCATGCCAGTCCAGACAAAGATATGATTTCCTTTAGTGGCGGCTGCATTTTTTATCGTTGGATCAGTCAGTACATATACGTGCCAAGGATCTCCACTTGCTTGGGCAGCATCAGTAAGTCGGGAGACCAGACGACGAGCGCGCTCAATTTTGGCATCATCCTGTGAAAGTGGATATTTCTCTGTTAACTGAGAGAGTACGTCATGGCCGTACTGTTCATCATCTACAGAGAGTGGTTTTGGAATTGGAATTGTGCCAGGAGGTACTGGTTGTCTCATCGGACCACAGCCGATAGTGGCACCAATCAAAGATGTAAAGAGAATGGTTAGTGAAAGTGCCCTAAAATCCACGGGTAAAATACCGAAGATAAGATTGAGGCCTTCTTTTGCAAAAGAAACGATATTTTTTTTGTACATGTTCAGATGAAAAACAATCCCAACGATCCTTGCCAGCTTTATTTAGCACGGCATTGATATGAGCCATATCGCCCACATCATCGATCTCAATTACTTTATATTCGACGGAGAAAAGTTTATCTACTTCATCTTGGGCCATTTTTTGTAGAGGAATATCCTTAGCCGATTCCAGGTCAAACTCACTAAACAATCCCTTGGCCTTACTAATTGCCTCACTAACCTTTTTTTCAACCTCTTTACTCGAAGTCTCTGAGACTTTTAGCTTATCGCAAGATGAGATAAGCAAGACAAAAAGAATATAAACAGTTAATTTTATTATAAAATTACTTTTGACAGCGATCGATTTGATCATAGATATCCTTATATTTGACTCCTTATATAGTAAACCGAAGGTTTTCATCATAAATGTATTCGGAATATTCTTTTTGGGATAACTATATCACTGCATAACCTAACTTGGTACCCTTTGAGAATGAGTTGACGGAGATCTAAAAAACTTCTCAGTACTGTTATTTTTCCCTTAATGAGCCATTTTCGCCATACCCCAATCACATGATCCCGCGGTGATAAGTCATGGGTGAATAACAGTATTGGCAGAAAAATTAAGATAATTAAATTGATGAGTTGTCCCAAGCATGCCCCTTGGAAAAAGTAGACTAGGGAAAACAGAGGTGTAATATCAGGATCTGTAGATTTATATGTGAAGCCGCTTATGTACTTGCAACCTCAGCAAGTATTTCAGGATGACCGCCTGAGTTGATGCCTTTTGAGCAACTCAATAATTCTGTGTGCCGATTCATTTACGGAACCCCATAACAGATTTATAGAGAATCTGGAGATGCTATGAATTTTCCTCGTGAACTGCCATTGAAGAGAGATGAAAATCTTTCGAATCCCGAAGCGGAGACGCCAGTTGAATTTTTTCAGGCATCGTCAACTAATTTGGTGGCAATCGACGAAGCGGAGGCTTTTGCGAGACGATTAGATATTGCCAAGTCGATCACTGACGAGCTGCAGGAAGTTGGTCTCAATATAAGGGAGGCTGGTGGGCGAGAGTTTGGTATGATTCTCGCGATGGGCATGAACGCTCTTATGCCGGAATACGCTGGATCGTTTCTGCATGAGAGGGACACGCGACTTCGATATGATGCCGCTAATAATCTTACAATTGACAATCCGCCGGATATATCCTTACAGCAAGACGTGGTGCGTTACTTCCGAGATAACTCTCGATTACATGAAGCTCTCGTTGATTGCATGGCTCTGTCCTGCAGAGTCAGTGATCCTTTCATGCCCGTCGGGGATCCGGCGGTACAGGTTCGTTTTATGGGAGAGTCCAATAACTCGGGTGATTTCATAATAGGCAATAGATACTTTGATCGCATAGACGACCGAACCGCGACTATCTACATACCAGGTTGCGGAATTTCGGGCCTTCTCGAAAGTGCTAAGTTTTTAAAAAAATTGGGAGAGACGCGTTGCCCAAATCTTCGTTTTGTCCTTTGTGATAATCATCCTTATGTTGCTGAGGTGGGTGCCCGCTTTACTCGGTATCTTGGTGATCCACGTATTGAATTCATTCCAAGCTCGATGGGAGAGGTCACGATTCCAAATAATACGACACATATCCTTCTCTCGTTCATCGAGGCCGCTGGAGCGGAGGCTCTTAATGCGGTAGCAACACAGGCAGAGGGCCTTTCTAAAGTTAAACTTTTGGCAATCAGCGGAATGCACGCAAACGAGTATAGTGGTCTTGCTTCAAACGATGTCGTGCAAATTTTTAAAAATAATGGAATTCCTCTCTCTTATCGGGAAACAGTACCAACCTACTCGACTCACGTAGTGAGAGCTGGTAAGAGCGTGGATTTCTGTGATCTATCGTCTGAAGAAGCACGCCGCCTCCTTATGTGCGAGCTTCCTGGTGGGCCTCCACCAAATACTAGGTCCGAGCTTTTGACCAATTGTCCTCCAATTCGACCATTGGGGTAGCGCGTATAGATAGTTGTGACCCAGTATTCTCTCTGAGACCCCAGTATTCTCTCTGAGACTTTCATCTCCCACTACTTTTCTAAGTAGCTCAATTAACTGAGCTTGGATTTGAGTAAACAGAGAATTCATCCTTAAAGATGTTTTCAAGCAACTTTTTTGGTTCTCGAGCGAACTATTAATAGAAGATAATAACATTGTTAGGAGATTTAAAATGACTAAATTTAAGAGCATTATTCCGATCTCTTTATTCAAAAGAGACACTAAAGAATATCTTTTTAGCCTTGAAACAAGCGGAGGGCCAATCCTTTTGACGGTTCATGGACGAGGTGCATTTGTAGTTGAACATCTCAATTCTTATATGAGAATTGCGGAGTTAGCTGAAATTGCAATGCACGAAGGCGCTATAAATGGGATGTTTAATACGATGGATGGCAGTTAAGATGAGAGACGTAAAGTCTCAGAGACAGATACAAAGACAGATACAAAGAGGGGTGGAGATTCGAACTGATCCTGAAAATGTAAAGAGCTGTAAAATACCCGAACGGCTTGGTTTTGAACTAGACGGTACTATTCGAAACGACAGTAGAAACTCTCGTGGGGAGCTTCGAC
>Ga0163149_10005559_pt1 | contig 13243 bp, 11 predicted proteins | sample OliLakLV19MP5G1_FD_148604 | JGI IMG/M metagenome (GOLD analysis project Ga0163149, IMG submission 148604) | Freshwater microbial mat bacterial communities from Lake Vanda, McMurdo Dry Valleys, Antarctica - Oligotrophic Lake LV.19.MP5.G1 | ecosystem: Environmental > Aquatic > Freshwater > Lake >...
AGACTACACAATGGAAGAACAAGCGTTGCTATCTTTTCTTTGTTCATTAAATAATAAAATCGACTTCTTTCTTCCACCACCCACCTTCTATGACTTGTTGTTCTTCACGAGCCACGTTCTTGTTGTAAGCTGGTTCCAGCGCCTACGAAGAGTAGTACTAGCTACTGTAGTAGTTTGGAATAATGAGAATACAGTACTAATCCTCAAGGGTTGACTTACGGCTGTACTCTAGCTAGTGCTGTAGTAACAACCACTAACAGCCATGCAGCGAAGAGAGTCATTCCACCCACAGAAAGAGTTCCAAAACGCTTGGATCAAAAGCCACAATTAACCACCTTTCAAAAATTGCAACAAAAATGAGCGACTACGAGTTTAGCTGGAAACAAAAGTATCTGGCGATCACCCCCAAGCCGTTTGCAATCTTGTCGTAAGTCTAGTTCAGTTCAGCACTATCATGTTAGTAGGTCGAAAGCATAGATTCATTCCAACACGAGCTCACATATCTTTGCTTCGTCTCTTCTTCTTCTTCGCATGTCAGGATCACGGGATCTTTCTATATTATCCGTCACATTTTGAGGAGTCCAAGACGTCGTGGTGCTGTCTTTCACCGAATCATTCTGGGTCTTTCCCTCTGGGATGTTTTGACGTCCGTCGATATAATCCTGGGAACCTTTCCCATCCCAAAAGACACGGTGGGAGTCTATTTGGCCAGTGGCACGACAGCGACTTGCAATGCCCAAGGCTTCTTGAGTCAAATGGGTGTGGGCACCTCTCTCTACAATGCTTCCTTGTCGATCTTTTATTTTCTCGTCATTGTGAGGGGATGGAAAGAGACGCACCTCAAAAAAATCGAGCCCCTTTTGCTGTTCTTTCCATTTGTTTTTTCCGTTGTCACATCCAGTATTGCCGCCGCCTTTGATACCTTTGGGAATAGCAACATGTGGTGTTGGATTTTGGCCTCCCATTCCGGTTTTCGATTTGGCTTTTATTATGGTCCTCTGTGGGCCTCCGTCATTGTGATTACGCTGAGTATGGCGGCCATTTTTGGGCATGTGCTGCACTGTGAATATAAGAGTCGCAAATATAGCCTTCCCGGAAGGTCCCTTGCCTTTGGAGAAAGTTTCCGAGCCAGTCACAACAGCACTCTGCCACGAGCAGGCAGCCTACGACGAGCAAGCCTTACGGCCGCCAGCACCACCAGCATGGTATCGCATGCAAGTTCATCTCACGAAAGCAAGTCTTGGTTTTTTGCCAAACAAGCTACCTTTTATGTGGGAACCTTTTACCTGACCTACCTCTTTGGTTCCTGGACGCGCATTAGTCAAATGGCCTCGGGAACGGCTCCCTTTCCCGTCATTGCTCTATTCGCTATTTTCTTTCCTCTTCAAGGGTACGTTTTGAAGTAAAGACTGCATGCCCTATTTATGGATGTGCATCTGCATCTCCCCAATGTCTTCTCACTTATCTCTCTCTATCTTTCTTCCAGTCTTTTTAATTGTATGGTGTATTTCCGTCCTCGCTACCTTCGGTACCGTCGAAAAAATCCTCGTGCGAGTCTCTGCCAGAATCTATACCATGTCATGGCATCGATTCATTTCAATACCAGCAGCAGGATGGATCAGTCCAGTCGTAAATATCCAGAGGATCATACCAACAACAACAGACGAAATAGCGTTTATCATTGTCAGGGACTGGTTTTGGACAGTAAAAGTGCCGAACATCTGGAGGAGGAGGAGTGCAAACTTCCCGACGAAGAAGATGCACACCTGTCCGAGGAGGAACGGCCCTCGTTTGCCCTCCCAACTGACAATGACGACGATGATGATGAACGGCCTTCGTTGGCCCTCCCAAATGACAATGGCAGCTATGACGACGACGACGACGACGAGGATGTTCTTGGATCACCCATAGGACTCCGACCAGTACCCTGTCCTGCTGTGTGTGTTCACGACAAATCACTTGAAGAAGAAGAGCAACAACAATCCACCCTTAGCAATGAGAGGAACGACCCGGAGGAAAGACCTTTCTCAGTATAATACCTCTGTTTACCAGAGAAGATGTTACCGCCTCCCGGGAGACGGCAGTCCTTTGGACTGTCATGGGCAAAGAAGGGCATTTCAAAGGCAGAGCCATGATGAGAGAACTTTTTTTTTACCTCGAGATCACCAGTCAACAATTTCTCTCACCACAACAAGATTGTGACACCCTCCGACAGTTGCGAAGTTTGTCACAGAGCGCGCTCACACGAAATGTGATACCGCGGACGTACAACTCTGCAATTTTTGAATCCTGAGGAGGATGACAAATCTCAATCAACAATACCCTACCAAGATATGTTGGAACTGCACATCAAATAATTTGCCAGGCCCATGCAATTTTGGAAATTGCAAGAACGTGTGAAGCCATCGCAAGGCTTGCAGTGAGCAAGAGACCAATTCTATCGCAAGCAGATACACCTGACTTGGCAAGATATTGGAGAGAATGGGGCGACCGGAGATTTTTCGAATCCGAAATATCTTGTGCCTAAAACTTTAGCGATCAAATTACTGTATATACTGTGATTCGACAATCGTACACTAGCTAGCTGAGAAGATCGCATAGTCCCAATAAGAAAAAGGTAAAAGCACACATTAACTATAAGGCTATGATAATGTTGCCTTTGTTTGCTTTCGCAAAGAGAAGGAGTGTAAAACTTTAGCATGAAGTGGGCATCATGCAACAAAAAGGAGAAGCTGTAAAAATTTTAGGTTTAAAAAGCTGATTGTCAAGGTAACACCCAAACAATGCCATTAACAGTGTTGCTACCCCACAAAGATCAGCTGATTTTTGAAAGCATTGCTCACTATGTTTCAGAATGTTTCCAATGAAGACACCCATTACAATCTCTTGGAGGGAATTGTGGATGGGACAGTCCCAACAATCATGTCACCAAGTTGCAACACTAAACTTTATTCATACTACTTTATTGGTCAATCCTGTCTTTTTCAACACCTTAACAATGACAATCCAGTTTTGAAGCTGTGACAACAACTGATGACATGCAAAGAAGTGGGCTACTGCAGAATAAACTTGGGCCATGCTCGCACATTTGTCTCAAAGACATTGTGGCAATGTTTTTTTAATCTTTGCTACTCCAACTAATGTCATTTAAAGACCATGCAATCGAGTTCACTTCTTGTTACCACGTCTTTTGGTTTTCCTACCAGATAGTGCAAGATGCATCTGCTTCTTGTGATGGCAACATTTTTTCTTCGATGTGCGCCAAAGTTTGTTGACATGGTGTCCAGTTTCACAGCTGCAATGCCCGGCCACCAGAAACCTTTGGGGACATTCTGTTGTTCACAACTACATCCGCCATGACTTTCTTCAAAAAGACAACATTGTGAAGTGATCAAACAATCAAAGCGCAAAAGGAAAGGTTTGCAGTCTTTTGGGATTAGATTGTCAAACAATCAAAGCTGGTTATGGACCCGAGCAAAACAATTTTCTGAAACAAAATGGAACAAAACAGACTTGTTGCATTGTGTTGACAGTCAATTGACAGGCATGTCATTGTGAGCAGAATCCAGTTCATTGGAATTCATTGAGTTTGGAATCATTGTCAATGGTTTTCACTGAAACGCTCAGGCATGCTGATTAACCAGAACCACGAGCCGTTGGTCAGTTGAATCATCACAATGAAAAAAACATGTTGTCAACCGAAACTGACGTTTGAAAATGTCCCTTTTGCTCATCATGATCAGCAGTTTACTCTTCTTTTATCGCTGTCTCTACAGCATGTTTGGTTACAGTTGTGTAGCAGTAGCATTCCCCGTCAATCAATGTCTTATCAGTCTTCTTGGTGACTGCGCGACCCTTGCATTGAGTCACATCCGTTTTGAACCCGTTTTTGACGTCATGCAGTGGTTGTGAGTTCATACATGCAGTACGTCGTAACTGGTGCAGTGCAGCTGACCGAGTCTGCAGTGCTGCAGCACGGTCACAACCGCTGCAGTTTTACCCGAAAGCTATGCACACACATTATGACCATCGGAATCGAAAGAGGAGAAAAGGGGAGTGCTATTAGCTACTTTAGCTAGATGCCGTTTGCCTTGCTGAGACCATATTAGCTAGCTGCCTACTTGATCCACAAGCCTTCCTTTTGTCCTCGCCATTAGCAGAGCTACTCTGTCCTGGTTCATCGCGAAGTGAAAGCTACGAATCGAAAGCCACAGTGTTGCTTACTCCAACCAGCTAGGCTTCAGGGTTCGGAACGAGATCTACAGTACGGTATTACCTGGATTATTTAACGACAATCGTCAACTTGATTACGTCTGGATTTTACTTTCATCGAAACGCCAACATCATCGATCTGCGTTCGTCTCGACAAACACAGCTAGCTATCTTCATTTCTCCCATTTCTCAACATCGCACATACACCGACAACCAGAATGGACCCAAGAACGAATCCCTTGGCCAATTTGATTAGCTCCATTGCCACTGGAGAAAATGTTCCTTTGGAACTAGAAGCCGCCCAAGGAAATGCTTCGTCAGACGACGAAGAAGAGCACCATCATCACAAGCATAAAAAAGACAAGAAGAAGAAAAAAGAGAAAAAACTACATGATGCTACCATTGACACACTACTGGCAGTCGTATCGGAAGATGATTCCTTCGCGGATTTTGGAGTATCCATGACGCCAGAACCAATGTTACCAGCAGCATCCACAGGACCTTCAGATGTCGCACCCGAAAAATCGAAAAAAGAAAAGAAAAAAGACAAAAAGAAAGACAAGGACAAGAAAGAAAAAAAGGAGAAAAAAGAAAAAAAGAAAAAGAAGAAAAAATCCAAAGATAATGATGATGATGACGATGAGGGATCGGATTTTGAATTGGATTCCGATGATGATTTGTCGTTGGGAAGTATTCCGGGGAGTACTAGCAGTGAAGACGAAGAGGAGGAAGAAGAGGAGGAAGTAGCCGAAATACCACAACAACAACACAACAAACGCGCGTCTGTAGTGGACGGCCTCAAAGGCTTTCAAGTGGCCTACAAACCCGAAAAAACGTCTGCCGATATCAAAGAAGAAGCCGTGGCAAGGAGCAAACAAAGGCGACATACACTAGGAGCCGCGTTGAAGGGCTTTCAAATAAACTTGGGCGCAGGAGATGACCATGATCACGAGCATGATCACATTGCAGGATTGTCCAAGAATCTACCCAAATTGTCGATTGGGAAGGTCAAAAAAGATGATTCCAAGTAGTAAGGATGCACATTGTGGCAACAACAACAATCATACCAAAAACATAGACAAACAAAAGAGATCCGTACGAAAGAAAGTCCGTAGTCTGCTGGGCGCATGTCGCGTGTACAATATGAAAAAAATAGAAACCAAAATATCTTCTTGTCGCTATGGTTGTATGCTGATCGAGTGGTGCCCTTGTGTTTCAGTTGCGAGAAAGACATTGGCGGTTGTACTATTGATCCCCCCAAAAGAGGTAACAAACCAGGAATATCTGGCCTTTCTTCCGCCCAAGAGGCATTATGAAAAAAAACTACCTATTTACCCCTGTACTAGCAGCGAGACGGGATACAGTGAGCCGAACAGCCGTCCCTTTAGTCGCAAAGTGGCTGATCGAGGGTACTCATGCATGTGTTACCATTCGTCGTCCAGGAAAGTGAGTCACAACCAGCCTTGTCACAGGAGCATGATTCTAAGCTAAGGCGCTGCCAGGAGAGGGGCCGGTGTACTACTTTAAAATATTGCAACGGTAGGACATACTAATTAGCCTTACTATTCTCTGACAATGACCGGACCACGAATCTGTCCCATTATGTCTCCCAGTGCAAAATTCATCAAGACACGTACACACCTGGGAAATCTTTTGTATTACTATTACAATGCAAAAGTTGAGTTGCGTACGGGGTACTGCAATGTTCTTAATAGACTACTACTATCTAGACCTATCTCGCTAGCTACTAGGAGGATGCAGAGGTTTTCGGATCACTCCTTCCTCCACCTCCGAGACTTCGCGGTCTCATGTGAGACCTAACTTCGTATGAAGTCATACTCGTGACCCAAACTGAAGATCGCGCCGGGGGAGCACTTCAACGCTTCATGATTATTTTGGCACTCTCAGGAATCTTCCTGAATGAATGAACATCTTCGGGTGGGTGATGATCGTTCTTTTTTCAGCTGGTTCTATGCTAGCTAGTTACAGTAGTTAAGTAGCTACTAGCTAGCTAGGTACTATGGACTCAACCGATCAATTTCCCTGACAAACTGCTACTATTACTACTGTTAAAAGAAGCTACAAATATGCGCTACAAAAGCAGGTGCCTCATCACGATTTGGATTCTTTGCTTTCCATCGTTTCCTGTACTCGTCCAGGCCCAAGGCGACGTTTTGAATTGTCTCTTTCTCATTTGCACGTTTGGTCTAGGAGGTGTGATTAATAATTGCATTGCAAGGCCCAAATGTGAAGATGGATTGATGGATTTGGGAGTCTTTGATGAGGAGTATTGTGGTTGTATTGCCGACGTGGAAGATGGTCCCTTTTGTGTCAAGGGTGTGGCTGGCTGCAGCAGTCGAGGAATCTTTTGCATTCAAGACGATCTTTGTGGCGATGCCAATATGGCCATGACCTTTGGGGACAATGGAGAGCTCGACACGACAACCGAACTGTATAGTTATTTTTTGGCTACGACTCCCGCTGTTTACGAGCTACGAATTATTGCGCAACCCAATCCCAACGACAATACGAGATTTGCTTCGTGTCAAGCTACCCTCGACAGTACCAAGCAGTGTCAATCGTGTCGGATTTGTGACAATGGAATTTCGTTTGCCTTTGACTGCAGCGATCAAACAGTCAATAATGGGGGAGGTGATGTGGTAGGGCCGGTGGTGAGCGAGTGTCTGAATTTTTTGTTTGAAAAAATATGAATTGCTACAACCGTAAGAAGCGGCTAGAACATGGGGGAAATGAAAGCAAAACGAATAGCTATTGTCTTTTGCTTAACAAACACACAATTATTCGACAAGCTGCAGCTACTTTCAAAAAGTGAAACGACAAAAACTGACCCATGACCGACACCCCAGATGAGACCCGGAAGCACTGTCAAAGTCTACGGGCTCCACCACCTCACGACCTCTCCCGCAAGCCACTTAGCTTTTTGGCGGGTTGACATTTATGAGAAAGGCAATGGTTTGTCACACAGTCACTGTGCTCGTTACAATCTTCTCCAAGTGCAACTTTTTCCAAGCTCATTTTCTTCTTTGGCTGTTCCAATGGATCGAGGCCAGTACTTTCAACCTCATCACATCGGCCAGACAAGCACTCGTCGTCATAATTGCAGCGATCCTCGTTGCCCCTACGACCAATGGTGGTGAAAACAATCTGCTCACTTATCATCTCATCCCGAAATGCTTTCGCCCCATCCAAATATATTCTGGGCCAGTGTGCTTCAGGATTATAGGGCGAGCGGACCCCTTGCTCGTGAAGACCCATGTACGTAGGAAGCGTTTTGTCACCCAAGAATATGGCGTGCCCAATGTGCTCTGCTCCCCACGCAGTTATCATAGGAACTATGTCATACATCATGTATTGACTGAGCATGGGATAGATCCATGAGCTGACGACACGATAGTGATTCCTCTCCACGATTTTGTTACAAGGCAGCATCACTGCGCTAGGAGCACCAAATGATATGACAATAGGGTCATAGTCTGCATACTCAAGGGCAGAGATATGAGCCACTTCGCAAGAATGAAGTATCCAGAAAGAAGTTAGTAGAGCGGAGTAACAAAAGTCGCGGACGACAACAGAGTTCTTCCGTGCAAGGAAGCAATGAACACCATTGCGTAATCCCTTTGCGTACCTGCACCACCCTGTGAGTGACCTGTCAAAATGAGCTGACAATCAGAACAGTGGCTCATACACCTGTGGAGGGCTGTATCAAATTCCTTTTTGTAACTGGTAAATAGTGCATTGTAATAGCCACTTCTGACTTGGCATGTGTTAAGTTCTTTGACGGACAAGTCCAAATTTTGTCCCCAGTCCGCACCCAAGATCGATCCACCGTTTTCCTTGAAGGTGTCGGTAAACTGTGCCCACCAGTCCTTCCAAGTTTGCTCACCATCACCATCATAATCCACATCCTCCCAACCGATGAGCATGTCTCCATAGGTGCCACGGAACACCCCGTAGCAAGCTTTGTTTGTCCTATCACTTGCCACGAACGATACATCTGTGAATGTGCCAAAGGCTTCAATGTAGTCGAGACCGCTGGAATTGGTATAGCTGTCCAGGGTAGGAACCATGTCATCACTGTAGGCAAGGTCGCTCAGTTCAATCGCCTGCACCATCTGCTTGGCCAAGTCAATTGTGACTTTGAGCGTTTCGGACAAATTCTTCTGACTGTTGCTGGCAGTCACATTGACTGTGTCGTTGCCGGAGACATGACCAGAAGTGATAGCGACAAGGAGCAGGACGATTAAGAAGGACGACAGCATGGTGGGATCTATTATTTATTTTAGTTTTGCTGCTAGACGTAAAAACTTCAATATCAATGAAAATCTGTACCAAAATGTCCTCAAAAAAAGATTGGTAATTCCGCTTTGAATACGTGCCAGTGTAGTTGCTCTACTATGTAGATGCTCAACTCTAGCTAGCTAGATAGCTAGCTACGCGTAGATGAGCAATAAACGAAAAACTTTGGATGTGCTTCTTTGGGTCGACGGGTCATAGTATCCAAAAAGTATCCAAACAGTTTTTACATGCTGTTAAGTGTTTGTTCACACCAGGTCCATGCTTAGCGCATGTGCGTCTGTCTGTCTGCATGTGCGTGCCACAAAACCATGGATGACGTAGCTACATACTGTATTACTATAGCTAGTATAGTTACCTACCCGTGTCAAGTACCGCTGGTAAGAGGAGAACAGAGCACAATTCGGACAAGGATGCAAAATGCGTCAATGGACGGCGAGCAGGTTGATGGTGAGGCCAGCGACGAAAATTATAAAGAGATGACTCTCTATCTCTCGGCCGTGTGTAGCTCTACTCCGTTTGGTCTTTTCACATTTTATCCTGCTCTTTCATTACCTCACAAAGTTCTGTTTGGTTGTGGCTGACGGTGTTTGGAAGCTTCGCGTTTGGAAAAATAGTTCAAGCCTTACATGCTACCCCGTCAAATGGTCGGAACACAAGCGAGCCACTAACGCTGAAAGGTAGGGCAAGAATACTAGAATAGTCGCAATGAAACAAATGAACACACAGCGATCTTTCGTATATTGGTGATTTTAATTTAATCGTTTTCCTTTGAACTGTCATTTTAAAAATTGAATGCATCCATAATTCGTTCATTGATCTTTGGCTCTTTCATCGTCCTTCTTTCTCCGAGGCTTTCATATACTGTGCCTGTATACTATCGACACCATAAGGTATTGCGCCGAAGTAAATTGCCACATACCATCTCTTTTTCTCTTGTCAATGTCATCGTTCACGTTACCGTACTAGAAGGATCTTGTTTACGACACCAACTGTTGCTTCAAGGTTTGCACGGCAGGAATTTGCTTGGCCACAGGAGCCCGAAGAAACTCGGTGTAATGCTGTTGCCAATTCATGTTCTTTTTGAGTTCATCCGTCTTTTTGGGGCGTCCATAACTATCTTTTTCGACAACACGCGAAGCTTGGGCTTGAACAAAGGAATCAAAATAATACTTGTAACTGGTCTCGTTGTGTTCAATGCCCAACAAATTATCCAATGTTGCCTTGGTAAAGGGCACACTTTCATCCATGGCATCCAAATCGTCCGGATTACTGGCGGCCACCAGAGTACAGACCAACCAAAAGCCCTTGCTAAAGGGCAAGGCCGGTCCTTGATCACGTAAGACTTCGGCCGCTTCATCGGAAAAGTCATCAAATTCTGCACAATAGGGTGCCATTTCTTCGGCATCCTTCATCCATTCGACGGCTTCATCTTCATTGGTACACGACAAGAAGGTCATGGGATTTTGTTCGGGATTGGGACGTTGCATCAAAAGCTTGACAATGGCCGCCTGCGCGGGAGCACCCCCATTGGGAATGCCATCGCCAAAGAAATAACGCGAGACGCTCTTGCCGGCACCCATGGCCATGGATTCTTGTAATTTTTCATAGGCGGGCGTGCCGCCACTGGGGGACTGGCCAAACAAACGATCAATTTGCTGGAAGGCATCCGCCAAGAACGTCTTGGGATCACGGCCATTGCGCTTGAGCGACAATCGATCACGACGATTCAAAAAGATGACGACAATTTCTTGAAAGGGAACATAGGCGAGCACCTCGACCATTTCCTTGAGTCGATTCTGAGCTTCTTGCCAACGCGTCTGTTTGCGTCCGGGATTCTTAGGATCGACCGAATCCGTCTGCAAGGTCATACTGCCCGAATCATCGACAATGAATTCCAAGGCATCAAATTCCGAAATCATCATTAATTTGTTCATCAATCCCATGGGAACTTCGTACTTGTTGAGGATAGCACCCAATTCATCCACCATGGTATCGGGAGTCATGCCAGCATCGACACAAATCTCGGGTTCTTGCATCATACCAATCGTTGCATTGGTCGATTCGCTCAGGGGGATTTCCGGATCCCCCGCGGCTTGGGCCGAGTCGTTCAATTGTTCATAATCGTCCATGTTGGTCACAATGGGCAAGGCTTGCGCCGAATTCACCACCGTGGTGGCAGGAGCAGGAGGAGCTCCACCAGCACCACTCTGGGCGTCTTTCCATGTTTTGTACTCGGGATTTAATTTCATAACCCCATTGATTTTCACGTATTTCTTGGGTGCATCGGCCATGGTAGAAATATATAATTATTGATGATGATTGATTACGACTTTGTTTGGATCCGAATAAGGAAGAGAATGGAGCTTTGTTTTCTCTCTTTTTGTTGAATTTATGACTTTAGATTCCGTGTTCAAAGTAGCTCGTCTTTTTTTAATGACTGATGGCTTGCATATATGCATGCCTGTGGTGGGTGATGTTGATGCTGATGCACTTCCCGGGCTTTTGGTGTGGATTTGCTTCCGCACAGTTTAGCTTTAGCTATTAGTACACGTGTTTTTCGCCAAGCAAGATCCAAAGGCAAGATTGATCGAATCCAAAATCATGATGATGGATCATAGTATCAGGCTATCGTATCGATGATGTGTTTTGTGCCGCGAAACGATTCAATCGTGGAACAGGCACGGGACTCAAAAACGGGTTTGACTCGGAAAGCCTCTGGGTGACAAGAGCAGCCCTTCTTGCTGTGCTAGTCTATGAGTCGCATCTTGCTGCTTTGGTCTGTCTTCTTTGGCCCACTCCTACGGTACTGCACTAGTCTGCTGCTGTTAGTTGCCTTAGTGGCTCCATGGGGCAGCTGGCTCCAGTTGATTGCAGTTGTGTCAGAAAGTCACAAACTTTGTGATTGCGTGTTGGTGATTGACAGACTGAGAGCACAACAGACAAACCAACCAACATGCACTGGCTGGTGTGCAAGCTCAACAGCAAGCACACACAAACAAAAATGTAAAAGATCCATTGCACTGTCACATGATGATGTGCTGTTTTTTAAAAAAACACTGTGTGAAACATTCCCTTGGGAAATCAATCTTCAAACACCTAACCCACCTTCTGCACTTAAAATCTCACAAAACTCAACTTTTCATCCCCCATTTTGTCCAAACCAAGAAACAGCTAAAGCTGACACAAAAAAGAACCACCCAAAACTGTGACACAGAAATGCATTGCTGTGAGAATGACAGAAAGATGCATCATCCTTGAAGATGGATGGAGTCAACAAAACAATTTGCATGTCGGAATTGCAAAAAGTGTCATTCTCAATCACCATTTTTACACTGAAAGCGCATGCATTTCAGAATTATTTTTCAACTGTGTGCTGTTTGTGAACAGAAATCAGCAGAATCCATGCAGCTTCAAAAAGCAAAAACTGTGACATTGTTGACAGATTCTTGACAATTCAAACAATCATTGTTGTTTTTGGTGGCAAATCAACACAGATGCAGCAAACAACCAAATCAGCAACAGCAACACTCATGTGTGATGGACCTTTGTTTTCCAATGGTCATTTGAATGTGTTTGTGACATGGCAACATCTTTGATTCTCACAAAAATCATTGTTGTTCATTGGTCTTGTGGCTGATGGACTTTTGCAGGGCAACAAGTGAACATCAACATGCACATGTGGACAATCTCATCCACAATGTTCATTCTAGTGGAGGGGAAACCTCCAGCTCTCCTTCATTGCTCGTCATCCAAAGTGAGTGACTGTTTGCTCCAACTGAACGTGAAAAAAAATCATCACCCTTGTGTCCAAATGTGTCACTGTCAACGCCAGCAGCAGCAGCAGCACCAAGTGGTGACAGCTTGTGGAAAAGACTGCAGAATGCCTAGCAGAGACAAGCAGCAGCTGGTAGACAGAGCCAGTTGAGCAGTTGCCGCAGAGCTGGCAACTGCTCGTAGGGGGCCTGCAACAGCTACTAACCCTAACCTACTGGCTAGCTAGCAGCTGCCAGTAGCGACTCACTCGAGGAGTGGGGGCCTTTCCCTAACAGAGCCGGTGTGCTAGCTTCCTCGCTTATTCCATTCATTCGTTTCTAAAGACTTCGTGGGACTCACACTCGTACTACCTCATCACACTCGTCACAGCTCCCGTAGTAACAGATTGGTGGGATTACAAGGAACACGTCATCCTTCGGGATTGTTCGCAAATGCCCGAAAGAGGCCTTTTATAACAAAAAATGAGTCAGTCCAAGAAACGGGGTTTCTAATGAATTCCAGGTGATTGCATCCGAATCGGCGAAGACAGCTGATGGATGCATATGCATTCAGTATGACATGAACAGCTGTAGTACAATTGTACGACTCTGCCTCGAGCGGAAATTTAAATCAACTTCACCGGCATTATAGGAATCATAGTACATACGTCATTGCCTCATCACTCATCGTGAAAACATCGTTTGTTGTAGTGTCAACAACAACCAGCACCACGTTCACATTTTTCATTGTGGCAAGTGTCGTTGACTCCTGCAGTCCTGCTGCACCATCGATCCACTACCACAACCATACATTAGCAACTAAAAGAAGAAGTGTAACAACAATGAAGTTTGTAGGAATCACCACCGCCGTCCTGGCCGGCCTCGCCATGGCTGGCAGCAGTATTGCCGATAAAGGCGTCCCACCTCCCCATCATCCTTCCGTCCAAATGTTGTCCAAATTC
>Ga0163149_10005563_pt1 | contig 13237 bp, 5 predicted proteins | sample OliLakLV19MP5G1_FD_148604 | JGI IMG/M metagenome (GOLD analysis project Ga0163149, IMG submission 148604) | Freshwater microbial mat bacterial communities from Lake Vanda, McMurdo Dry Valleys, Antarctica - Oligotrophic Lake LV.19.MP5.G1 | ecosystem: Environmental > Aquatic > Freshwater > Lake >...
CTACTACTGTAGAAGCGGAACCTTTGGGCAGGTCGTACAGTGCTCCGATCCAGAAGCAGGCTTCATTCCAGCAAGAATGCGAAGCAAATGGCCACTTCAAGTTTCTGGTTGACTTACTGTACAGTATGTCATGTCTCTTCTTTCTTCGACTCTCTTCTTTTTGTTTCTCCTAGTAGTAATTGACTTAACGCTGTGTGCGTTTTCTGAAAAGAGTTTCTCCATTTGTTCGCTGACGGGGACCCTACGAAATTGGGATTGAGCAAGTGTGCAAACCCACAAATGTCTGTACTTCTGCGAAACGATAATAGTACGCACACAAGCGCAAAATTACAATCTTGGTAGAGAACCGCGCAACGGATCAAGGACGAACGAGCCAACGATCAAAAGTGTGGCCGAGCGGCATTCAATTTCTTCACGAATGAGCGACCGAATCCAACGCACGACAACTACAACTACAACAACGAACAAGGATACTACAGTGTACCATGTACAGTAGAATTGTCAGGTTACCTTGGCAATAGCCAGTGCACCCCCACTAGAAGGATTGTTGCACGACAAAAGGAAGTTATACGTGCTTGTTCTACGGCAGAACAGCCAGATACGAGCTACTTCGTCTGCTGTACTAAAGTGTATCTACAGTGTATCTACAGTGTCTCTGTTGTAAAAGTCAAGTGGCAACACACAGCTTCTTCCTTCCCTCGCCGATTTCTACTACGTCAGTACTGTAGTTGCAGTTTCTTGCGGTGGCCTGGCGTGACATCAAGAGCGTCGACATCCCAATTCCCAAGCCGCGACGAAATTATAAGTTGCAGGAGTCAAGTCGACCCGAGTCGAGTCGATCTACGGACGCTGTTGTTGTCGCCACTGATCGTTCCTTCCTGCTCTTCAAGTCAGTGGAACTGCCAGCAATTCTTTCGTCACGTCTCTGCTTACTGGCTGACGAGGTATCATTCAGTGACCAAAGATCAAGCTTACTTCCTTTCCCTGCACTTCCCTTCTGTCTACTACTAGTACAGAACAACAGCTTTGATTCTTGGTGGCGAAAGGAAACTAAGGCTAATCGAATTCATTCACGAAACCTTTGCAGCAACGAGACAACAAATCATCAAGTGTTGAGTCGAGTCAAGTCGAATCAAGTCGAGTCGAGTCCAGCCCAGTGAATTGAGTCAGCAACATCAACAGCCACCAAGTCTCAAGGCGTACAAAAGTGGGGACTGGTCGAATCGAATTTAGTCGAGTCGAGTCAAGTTCGTTACATCATCATGATAAATTTTTGGAATTATTTGTGGGTATGGATTCTTCTCGTGGGGGGCGCCACAGCTGGCCAGGGCAGTGACCCCTTTGCCGCGGGATGGCGTGATGCCTATGCCTATTCCCACAAGTGGGGTTATTATCGAGGCTACTATGATGCCAAACAAGTGACGGCATCAACGACCAGTATCAGTCCTGCTCCTCGTCCCCAGCCACCCCGACAACAAGCCGCAAATGAAAATTACCGAAAGGGGTGGCAAATGGCACATGACAAGGCATCCAAACAAGGATATCAACAGGGATACCGACAAGCCAAATCGGGAGGTCCTTATCGGAATCAACCAACGTCATCCACGGCACCGGCTTCTCCCGCCAAAAAAGCAAAAGCAGCCTCCACAGCACCCTCTTCTTCAACCAACAAAGCCACAAAATCACCACCGCCCAGGACCACAACGGAAAAAATTGCAAAGGTAGCCATCAGTACCACAGGAAGTGTCGTAGATTGGCTCTTACCAGGGAATCCATTCACATCTAAAAAACGAAAACAAAAACAACAACCGAGTCCCGACTCTGCACCTCTGGCCCCAACAACGACAACAAGTGCTGCTGGTACCAACCCTCAAGGCAACAAGGCCAAACAATTAGAAGTCGGATCCACACTCTTGGTGGCAGCTACCAACCAAATTATTACCAACCGAAAAAATAAACAAGATCGAGGAGGAGAAGTTCTTTCCTCACAACTTCTACCGGATAGTAGCGAATCCACCCGGCGCCTGGCCGTTACAGCAAAACATGTCATTTGGGGCTTTGTGGTTGCCTTTTTGCTCGATATTATTTTTTGGGCTAATTCCGTTCATTACTGGAATAATCATACACCCACGTTTTTGAAAACTTGCTGACACCAAAAAATGGGTCACGTCAAGTCTGCATTCCAAAAAGTAAATGTACAGTACAACAATTCGCATACAGTGAATCAATCATTCATTAAAAAAATATTTGATCAACACGGGGAAGAAACAAAACAAGACAAGAGAAAAACAAATGCTCGTGGGGATTTACATGTATGTTCAATGTCGAAATGAATGGGATGGAATGACTTTTTTCCATAAACGTTTTCGTGGTTACAGTTGCTAAAGTTGAAGTGTAGTGTAGTTTTTAAAATTAATGTTCTCATTCATTGCTATTAAATTAATTTTATCGTCTGGCTCCTTCCTTTGTGAATGAGGCTACTGATTAGCTAGCTAATAGCAGGAGCTACATTTTATTGCCTCTTTGGTCAGGAGGGGCGCCGGTCCTCGACGATTGTTTTGTGGATGATTGCGTTGGGTTAGTTGAGGCGGCCAACCATGCCGCTAACCGCTGACCATTATTTTCTGTTTTGTTGAGCATGTGTGCTACGAAATGTAATGCGGTCATGTGCGTTCATTGATTTCATTCCAACTTCTTATCAAGGGCTGGTCACATGCTGCTCCCCGTCCAAGCAGTGAAAAGTGGGCTGCATGCCAAAGGAAAGGCTCCTCTGCACGCACTCAGAATGCTTCTGTCCTAGACACACTAAGTCCCAGACATGTCCTAGATGACCCATGGATGAGATTTGAATTGACTTTTTGGGGGGTGTGCATGACTCGACATGCCCTGCCTGCTCCAAAACGCTGATCTGATTTTCTTGTGCATCAATTCAAGTCACAAAATTCAAAATCAACAACAAAATTGAAACTTTCACCATAGAGCAACACACTTACCTACCATGCTGCTTCTTGAGCTGCCAATTGTCAATTGGGTTTAAAAAGTCATTGTCGGAACATCAGATGACTGTTGAAGTCAACAATCAATTTGATGTGGCTTCATTCTTGACAAATGACATTGGAACAGCTCAGAAATGCCCCATCATTCATCACTGTTTGATCCTTTTGGCAAATAGCTTTAATAGCCAATTAGTTACTTCATTGATTATTTTTAATAAAGTTTTGGGTCTCTTTCATAGTGTCTTAAAAGTGACTTAGCTTTGGCTTCAATCAGATGCAACTAAATGTCATTTTGAAGCAGACATTGTGAAGCAGCCAACATCTGCTTGATTTTCTAATGTCCTAACAATAGGGTTTTCCAAGGGGGCTAGTTGTGATTTTTTGGCAGGCCCTCACCACATAGAATTTAGTGTTTTGTAGGTCACTCATGGAACAAGTTCAGCACATGCCAAAAAATGTCACATGCAAAACGGAATCAAATCATCTCAGCACAAAACTACACAAAATCTTAGTGCCTGAGACATTCAAACAAAGCACTGCAGCGATAGCAGGTATGGACAAAAAAATTGGCCCGCTTGACAAAGCATGTCACACCGCAGTTCAAACTGAAGCAGCCTGTCTACCCCAATGTCTCCATGGAACGACGAGAAGCAACAGGTGAGCCAACTGGCCATGACAACAGCTCAAAACACTTCCTGGACCAGGCATTGTGTGGGTGTTTTGTATTAGCTAATTCACTAAGCTACAGTAGCACTGTGCATAAACCTCAGGACCTTTTGCACAATCCAGAACTTCAAAACTGTGTTGCTGGGTCAGAACAATGGTCTGTCCGTCCACCCGAGCTGTTTCACGTGGATCTTTTACAGCCCTGGTACTGGTACCTGTTACTAGCTAGCTAGCTACTCCGAGTAGCTAGCTAGCTAGTAGTAGCTAGCTATCTAGTAGCTAGCACAGTAGCCCTATTACTACGGGCACTGCGCGTGGCAGCGACAAGCAAGCTGGATGGATGCGGAGAAAAGGAAACAAATCATCGCCATCAAACAGGACTCGGATCACTGATACTCGGCACCGCAACAGACAAGCTAGAATTGAAAGCGTTCAGGAGAGGTGAGACTCGGTCGAGGACCCAAACAAAGGAGCACCAAACAAACAGGCCGCGAGCGACGAGTTAAAAGGATACGATACGCCACAACCCGACACAGCACAAGAAACCGCATACAGTAGTCTCCTTTACTTCGCTGGAGGATGAACAAAAGCAACCTCTTTACTGGTCAAGAACAGAAAGAGAGAATCCAAAGTTTATTCAATAGCGAGTTCTAACAGCCAAACAAACCAAGGGCAAGACGTTTTCCCTTTTTGGTGTGTCGACAAGAGGCCAACCAAACTAAACAAAAATCGGAAAAATCAGCCAGTTCTGAAAGGTGTAACAGACAATGGCGGCACTGAAGCAGCGAATGCAAGCCATTGAGAGCTGCATTCAATGGGTAGATTCCATTGGACAAAGCAACTGCGAACTCTTTTCTCCCATCATCAACCTGGACAAAATCTCGTTCAAAACGCGTACCGATACGAAGGAAAATGAAACTACTGCCACCATTGGCTCATCATCATCTTATTGTCCACCCATGGTGGGAGTCTTTGCCAAGGAATCCATACAAGTCGGTGAAGTCATCATGACAGTATCGCAAGATTGTGTCGTGCACGAAAGCCATCCCTTATTGGTCGACATTGCGCGGGATGCTGTGGACAAGTCCATGACCGTGTACACAGACACTATAACGGCGCAGTATAGCCAGGACCGGTACAAGCATTACAGTCCATGGGATCCCTATGCCAAGCAAAAGCAAAAAGGACGCGTCTTTTGTGTCGATGAATTGCGACTGGCGCTGCACATTACACTGCTACTCTTTTCTCATGAGTTGCAAAAAGAATTACACGCCGTGTCATTGGTATCCTCCGCCGCGGCATCCAACTTGACCAGAGCTGCTCGCCACTGGAAACATTATTTGGACACGCTGCCTCACAGTTATGATTCCCTGATCTTTCATTGGACGCAAGATGAAATTGACAATCTCCAAGGAACGTCGTGCCATTCACTCGTGCAGCGGTTGCGGACGGAAATGGACGAGAATTGGGACCAATGCTTTCGGGATGTTTTGGAAGACTACCTATTGACGACGCTGGAAAGTACCGATGATGTGGTGGAAATCGATCGGAAATTGTTGCAGACGTGTTATCGACGTGCCATTTGCACCATTTATTCTCGGATGCACGCCTTGGATACGGCAGGCATGGCGGAATCGAGTGCCCAAAAAAACTCCCGCTGTACTTGTCCCCTCATTGATTTGATCAACGGAGATCGGGAAGGCAGTCTTCGTTGTAACACGCATTTGCTGCATTTTCCTGGCACCCATGTCGTTCTGCAGGCAAGTCGTGATATCGCGGCGGGAGAAGAAGTCATGTTTTCGTATGGGCAAGTATCCAATCAAATCTTCGTCTCGAAATTTGGATTTTTGCCGTTAAGTGAGAATGCAAATGATGATAGCAAGCCTTGCGTGGATCCATTGGATGCGGTCCATATGCTGCCGCCCCAACATTTGGTATGGGAGGAAGCTGATCCTCGGTGGAGTGAATTGACCAGCGATCGAAGTGGCAGCAAGGCGCTGGAACGCAGTCATTTGATTGAAAACCCGCCGTATGTAACGGCGCAAGTTGGAACTCCGTTTGCCCTCTTCGGGGACAAATTGAGTATCAGCAAGGTCCGGTCGTCCCTGACGGAATGGCGACCCCATTACCTGAATAATATTCACCTTTATGCAGTCCTGTCCTTGACGACAAAAGAAGCTCTGGACGAGGCCATGGCAGGTGGTGAGAATATTGTCATTGAACCATGGGAACCTGGATCAATAATTTTGGAAATGATTGATTACCGGTTACAGCAGTTGCCAACGTCTTCGCTCGCGGAAGACGTGTCTCTGTTAAAGTCGCAGCAAGGGAATATGAGAACTGGAACGCTGTATCGCATGTTGGAACGAGAAATCTTGCAAATGTGGAGACATTCCATTGCCAGACATTACGATTGCTACGGTGAGACCGATTCCAAGGGAAATATCTACAAGCCATTGTCGGAAAATGAGGGGGATAAGGAGAAACCATCCATGTGTGCTACCTGCCATGCATCGTGCGCGGGTCCTTTGAAAGGGTGCACCCAATGCAAGGTGGTTTATTATTGTAGCCGCACTTGTCAAAAGGAAGATTGGAAGGCAGGCCATAAGGAAGCATGCAAGAAACCCAATGCATAACTAAGCTGGATCCAGCATTTGAGTTGGGTTTCCAGTTGAAGGTGTGGCACCATTGGCTAGCCTCAATTTAAACTATAGTAATCTAGTCTGTTTGAATTAAAGCGTCGATGATAATAGCAATAAGCTAAGTCTTAGTAGCTAGAAGTAGAGCTAAAGGCAATAGGAGGGAAGGGAAGTTGATTTGCTCCGAGGCATAGGTTCGTCGGATTGTGAAGGGGGCGAAATCATGGCAACTTTTCACCTGAGCAGGTGTGCTTCTAAATATTTTGCACTAGTGTGCATCCATTGATTTCATTCCCAGCAATGCAACCGCAGCACGGCCTATTGCCGCCCATCAAAACAGCGCCAAGAGAGAAGAAAGCGATCATACCTATTCACAATATTGCTGATAACAGGCTTCGACAGACAAGCCACCTGTTGACTACTCTAGAATTGATAGAGTTCAGGAGAGTGACACTCGGTCAAAGATCCAAGCAAACAGGCTGTGAGCGACAAGAGGTACAGCTAAATCGGTGCTACATTGTACATCCGGTTTCTTCGAACATCCTCCTTTTCGTTCTACGGTCACGACACGGCACAGCACACCGCAACTCGGCTGCTATAGCATTCTCCTTGTATTCTTATTTCGGCCGAACGCGAGGAACGTTCGTACTGCACTGAAAAATATTCCAAAGAGAGTCAATCCGAAGACGTTTCTATAGCGAGTATTTGACAACCCATCCAAATCTCAAGCCACAACCAAAGCGTTGGACGAAGGCGTGACAATTACTATTCTGGTCAGTGCGTCCCCAAGAGAAAAACAGATCAAAGTAACAATAAACGTTGATTCATCTAGAACAAGAGTAAGAAACTACAATGACAAAAACTGCTTTCATGGGAGGATCCTTGTCCTTCAAGGGCGAAGGCAAGAAGAAAAAGGCCAAGAAGAAAAAGAGCAAGTCCAAGCACTCGATGGAGGACAAGGAAAAAGAGGCTGCTGCGGCTGCTGCCATTTTGCAAGAAGAGGAGGAAGAAGAAGAATTGACCGAAGCTGAGAAAAAGGCCAAGAAACGCAAATTAGAACGGGAACGAGCAGAATTGGAATTGGCGGCGAGCAAAAGCCATCGTGATCGAATTGAAGAATTCAATGAAAAATTGGGAAATCTCACCGAACACAATGATATTCCAAGAGTAAGTGTATTCTACGTTATTGTTGTTGTGATTTTGTCTCGTCGTTTCATGGAAGCGGACTGTGAAAACGAGAAACGAAGACGTCACAACTCCCTGTTTGCTCACAAAATTGTATGCATAACTTTTACTTTACAAACAGGTGAGTGCGGCTGGAAACGGTTAAGTGGTGGAGTGGAGCTACCCGCATTGCTATGCAAACTATACTGGCGTGATGATCATTATTTTATCCGTTCCGTGAAGTATCTTTCTTGCGAAAGATCTTTGTTGAATGCATTATCACATTCATTTTATTAATAAAAAAGACAAACCTATCAAGCTGTAATTTATTAATAGGCAAGGGAGAAGTAGCATCACTACGATGTACCACTGCGTAAGTACTGTTATTTTTGTATCCAGTTAGCACATCCTTTGCAGTAGTAACTTCGAGTAGTAAAGGGTAGAAGACTTGGAGGCGGCAAACCCTTTACATGGTGCCAAACAGGGCTCCCAGCATCTCTTTTTCCCTCGATGCAGCAGATTGATACGCAATTAAATTTCTTAGCATTTCTCTGTTTTTACAATTCTGCGTTAATGCCTGACACTTTGGAAATACAATGCAAGACATCTTGGGAATCTTCTGACATGCCCACAAATCGTTTGATTTTTCCCTGATCATTGAATTCATACGTGGCATATCCCCACCACATGGCTTTGCAAAGTTGTCGTTGTTGACCACTGCCACTAATTTGTGTTTCAATGCTATTGACCCATTCAACCAAAAAGGTGTCTTGGGGATGGGAGGCACCGGTCAAAAATTTGTGCTTGACTTGAAAGGAAACAAAGGCCACACGGTATCCTTCCAGCATTTCCACAAAGGTACCTTCCGTACAAAAGGGCATGCCTTGCAAACACATTTTAATCTTGGCATTGTCCGCAAAGAGCGCCTTTAGGCCATCAAAATCTGAAACCAGATTATTCCAAGCATGATTGACTTTTTCTTGATATTTCGTCAAGGGAGCAGATCCAGAGACACTACTACTGGACGTATCAGCAGCGCTTGCTATTATAGGGGTGGAAGAAGGCAAGAGACACGCCACTACCAACAACCACCACACGCACAGCAGTGGTACATGCCCGACGCCTCGAAGCAAACGCATCCAAGAGCGACCCCCATCGGCTGGTGTATCGTGTCGTCGTCGTGGTAGATGCATGACGCTGGGTACTGTATTAGTTACGTTCTTCTACTACGGGCTGGCCTCGCCTGTTTCTTGAGCTTCTATGAGTATCTTACCAACAGTTAGTAGCGAAGACCCCAAATAGACTAGTTGTGGCACTTGTTTTGATGGCGTCGAATCGACTCAACAACTGTTATGTTAGCATTGGATTTTATTCACCGGCTCGATCCAATGAATCATTCATTCATTGAACCGATAAATAAAGTACTGTACACCCGAATCGTGGGAAAGTAACTGAATCACGAGTCAACTGGTTTTTTAGGGTTTAGGGTAACAGAACTGCCACCAAAAAGTGCAGTTTCTTTGTGATGGATGGAGACCTCATGTCATGAAGCATCTGAAGCACAGCAATAGTTTTAATTTTAATTTAACACCAAATTGATGTACAAGCCAAGATCTCTTTGACTTTGAAAACACTGATTGTTTTTCAACTAACGAAACAGATGTTGAAGCACCAGGCCACCACCACATGTCTTGGTTGTCTTTCTCCTCCCATGTCTTTCATTTTTTATTGTATCCAACACAGATTCAAAGAAAGACATTGAAACTTAGTGAAATTTTTCATCACTGTATCCCTCTTTTATGACACATGCTCACACACTGACATTGCAAAACGATGTCACAAACCGAAACAGAAAGAAACAGTGACAGCAAAAATAAAACCAAGTGTTCGACATAGATGTTTTCAGTTAACAAAGACTGCATTTAACAGTGGAACATGCTGCTACTGTAGCCCTCAAAATTGGATAGATCATGGGGATTGACATGACATTGTCAATGACGAGCAGTGATGGCATGTTCTCACCCATGCATGCAACTGAAGTGGTCACATTCTGGGAAGAGGGTCAGCAAGTTTGTTTGCTCATGTTATGTCCAATGGCAATTAATTATGCTATTGTAATAGAAAGGAAGGGCTGGTAGAAGCAGCTAAATATTATCATAGCACCTTGAACCATGTGACTTCCCATAAAAGAAAGCCCTCTCCCAATCTCCCACACCAAAGGGGCCTATCCTTGGCTCTAGGAAATCGGATCTCTGATGGATTAGGATCTTGGACCTTGTTCATCAGCCATCATGCAAACAAAACCCAAACAACTATCCGATCAGGTCTTTGGATATTATCTGTATTTTTCCATCCATCCTCATAATCTACCACCCAGACACATAGAGAAAGCCGTAAATAGAAGGCCGTACAGATATTTTAGATTGTTGCAGGGACGAAGAAGGATGGTTGCGCATGTCTTTCAATCGGTTCCAAAACGGATGTTGTTAGGGAGCAGCAGGTGGTATCTTCCATTTCGGCAACAACAACAAAGATATTTTGCTCCTTCCTTTCAACGGTGTCAAGACCAGTCGTCATTGAATTATTCGGCTACATGGCGACAGACTGGAAATACAAAGGATGACGCCTGTCCTCTTCAAGCACCCGATCCAGCTTCGTACCTCAAAGGATTCGATGAAGTTCCCGAGACGGCCCTGTACAAGGATGCAATACAGCAGGCTCTTCATTTACAAGCGGGTCATAGAATTCTCGATGTCGGTTGTGGCACGGGAACGCACATTCCTAAGTATTCCAAGTTGGTAGGACCGACTGGAAACATCGTCGGAGTGGATATTTCGTCGTCGGTCATTCAAGAGGCCACTCGAAAGTACCAAAGCCTTGACAATGTTCAATTCCAAGTAGGCAATGTCTACGACTTGCCTTTTGAGGCGAATTCCTTTGATGTGGTCAAGGAAGATCGAGTATTGGAACACATCATTCGGCCCTGGGAAGCCGCACAGGAAATGCTACGCGTGACCAAACCAGGAGGTTGCCTAGTCATTGCCAATCCCGACTTTCGATCCTTTACCATGGATCTTCCTTCTCAAAGTCAAAGATGGGGAGAACTTCGACGGCCTCCTGCCGAGTTGGACTTTGACTTTTATGAACTCATGGCCAAACTGTTATATGGTGTCGTCCCCACTTTGGCCTGTCATTCCTCAATGGGCTTGCAAATGCCACGATTGTTGCGGGCAACAGGTTGCCAAGATATTGAGTTACAAATATTCCCCTTGCCATTCATGGGCCGGGAGAACTTGGAAAAGATAGTGCCCATTAGTTACATGGCACGGTTGTCAGAAGCGAACGGTGCGATTAGCCAGCAAGAACGGACCCTCGCCATGGAGCGATTGGATTGGGAGGGAGAGGATTTGTTTGGTGTCATGAATATGTACATTTGCCGTGGTGTGAAGCCAGGGGCCTCGGATACGTCCACCCGACCTGCCTTGGGGCATGCTATGTACCCCAATAAACCAAAGCCGGCGCCCAAGCATGAAGTCCATATCCGAGTGGCCAAAACACCAGACGACGCCGACTTGATTGAGCAGGCTCGGAATCTAGTCAACAACGAATATGCGACGTCCGACACTGGGACCACACTAAGCTCTACGAGACTGCGTCCACAAGACATTCAATACATGGTTGAGAACGAGGAACTATTAATGGCACTGGATCCTGAAACGAAGGAACTCCTTGGTTGCATCCAAGTCAAATTTGGAGGCAGCCTGCCCTTGGATAGTAGAGACGATGACAAAAACAAACAAAAGGATGTGGTGGCCGAGTTTACTTGTTTGGCCGTTGCCTCCGACGTGGCGGCTGTGGTGACCAACGCCAATACACAGGAGGTTGCCATTGACCGCACCGTAAAAGCTGGAAGTTCCAAACGAGGTCGAGGCATTGGTCCGGCATTGGTGCGCAAAGCGGAGGCCATGGCCCGGGATAAAGGAGCTACAAAAATGTTATTGGCCATCATGTGCCCGGCTCATGGCGAAAAGCGACCCTACAAGGCATGGCTGGAAGGCTACTATAAGAGTCTTGGCTATGAGTACCAATCCACAATGCTCCTCGATTTTGCAACGGATGACAATGGCAAGGTGGTTGTGGATCAACTTCATGAAATGTACGAGCCATTGCACCAGCTGGTTCAGTGCAATGCCATTCTGTTTGATAAGCAGCTTTAAATGAATGAGTAGGAACAACAGTGTGGTGCAAGTGAATTAAATGTTGCCGAACGACGCTTTCTGAAACGAATGTTGCCGAGCGACGCTTTCTGAAACGATTTCGATTTGTTTGGCGGGAAAATCAGGCGACAAAATTCTTTTTTCGGTAATCATTACTTTGTTTGGAAGGTGCCACTCTTTCTCCTTTTACTATTACGCACTTTAACAGCTTTCACATCGTACTGGCAGTAAAGTTAGTCTGTAAAACATACTGTCGTCAAAAATAGCATGTCACGAGCAGATTTCTGAAATTATTTTGAATTTTCGGGGCAGGAACCATTTCGTGGAGCCAACGTGCGATAATCTGTCTTTATGCTGTCCGTACTCTGTCTGTGTTTGTTCAGAGCAAATGCGCACCTTCCAAAAATTTAGTTTGTTACATAATGAGTGCCGACATGCGCGTTTCTGACATCAGTGCGACCCACCCATGTGAAGTCGCGGTTTCATTTTTGTTTGGTTACATCGTGTTCTTGGTCGTGATAGACCGACGCCAACATAATATGCATGCTTCTTCTTCCGCACACAACCATCCACTATTGTTTGGACCAACCACCAAAAGTGGAGGCGCCATCGGACATGTAACTTGTGAGGTTGAGCACCTACTGAAATACAATACGAAAGAATGAACACCCGAATCAGCAATAGACGGCGCAAAGTGACTCCCCGCAAAGGACCTTCTTCTCCCTCCGTGAAAGCAGCGACGACGACCAAGAAAAGGAAGAAGAAGAAAGCCTCTACATCCACGGCCACCACCCCATCCTTTAAGAATGACAAACCCAGCAAAAGCAAACTTCCAACACAACTACTCCATGATGCCAATCTCTTGGGGACCGACGGCGTAGCCTTTATTGTCGATGATTGGTCGGGCGAAGTCTTTGTCGGAGCACGCGTGGCCAAACCGTTTGGAGGCAAGACCAAAAAATGGTTCTATGGTTTGGTGGACAAATTTCGGTTTGACAAGCGACGCAAGAAAAAGTTGTGGCATGTAACCTATGAAGATGGAGCACAAGAAGAAATGACCGAAGACGAATTTACCTATTGGTTACAACAATACAATACACTCTGGGAAGACGAAATGAAAAGCAGTGAAGAACCCTATCAAAAAATATCTTCCGTATCCTCAGAGAAGGAGAGTAAATCCACAAAAAAGAAAGAAATTTACTACAAAGTCTCTTGGAAATTGAGTCGAACAATTGAAGAGTTAGCGGATAAAACCTTCGATAATAACGACGGTTATTATGGATCAGATGAAGAAGACGATCGCGAAGATGATGAGTTTACCACTGGAAAAAAACAAAAAAAAGAATTGTATACAAGCGTCGAGGAAGCCAATGCTGTGGCGGCAGATCAATTCAAAATGCTAGCGTACCAATATATAGACGAAGAGGATCGGGCCAATGTCAAGGTGGCCAGCTCCACTCCGGACAAGTGCAAACGATGGAATTGGTCGTACCGGCTGGAAGATGTGCACGAGAACATTTTTCGCTGTCAAGGATTTGTTCAGGTGGAGAGACTA
>Ga0163149_10005564_pt1 | contig 13235 bp, 10 predicted proteins | sample OliLakLV19MP5G1_FD_148604 | JGI IMG/M metagenome (GOLD analysis project Ga0163149, IMG submission 148604) | Freshwater microbial mat bacterial communities from Lake Vanda, McMurdo Dry Valleys, Antarctica - Oligotrophic Lake LV.19.MP5.G1 | ecosystem: Environmental > Aquatic > Freshwater > Lake >...
TGGTTAGGTGCAGTTAGGTAGAACAGACCAGGTGTGATGCTGATGTTGTCAGACACCTTGATCTTGTAGAAAGCTTCGATGTGGTAGCCAGTGTCACGATCTGCCGTTTGTCCAGGCGCAAAGTTACTATTGCTAGCATTGATAGCTTGAGCGTAAGCACCACTGGAGCTGGTTAAGCGAGGTTGCTGACCGAACACGATTCCAAGCAAGTTGCCTTCTTTGAACAAATCTGGGAAAGCAAGTTGAATCGAGTAGTTCATCACCGAAGCATCACCACCCAAATTTGTGGCATTAGCACTGGTATAGCCAAACCAACCACCTAGTTCAAAACCTTTGACGATTTTCCAATAAGCTTGGAGACCGAAGTTATTGCTGACGGTTGGGTTACCAGTAACCAAATTTGAAGAATTGCTGCCAGCACCAGTGTTAACACCATTGAGAGGCGAGAACGCTCTGACATAAGTCAAGGCAAAGGTCAACTTGTCTAGATAGGTCGTAAGTTGAGCATAGGCACTGTGACCGCCAGTAAATAGACCCGAACTAGGACCTGGATTTGCAACATCTCCAGTACCACCGCCATTATCTTCACCCAAATAGCCAACATCCAGCACGAAATTAGGGCTGAATGAGTAGGTCAGAGCCAGCCCACCTTTATTGGCGATTGGATAGTAGATTGGGTTGGTGTTAGCAAAGTTAGACAGAGAGCCAGTAGCAAAGTCGTTGAATGGAGAAACTGGATCGGCGAACACTTCAGGATCGGTACCAGCGGCAATCAAGTTAACTCTAAGTTTATCGCCAACATTGAAACTGTAGTTTAAGGTGCCAATACTAAACTGGCCGTTATCGGTGAGCGAGGAACCAAGAATACGAGTTTCTCCAGTATTTCCGCCAAATGAACTGTTAGAAAATCCTCTTAGATTGGTAGCTTGAAGTCTAGTTCTCAAACGATCTGTGCCAGTGAAGCTAGTATCGAAGTTGAGTCGAACCCGATAGCCTAAGTTGACGTTGTTTCTATCAGTTGGGTCGCTAGTTGCTGCCCCAGCTAAATAGGTCAGAACTTCAGCATTCAACTTAGTAGTTGTGGAGAATTGCTGCGCTTCTAGTCTGGCAGTCTTAACTTCTAGTGCATCGACCCGACCTTTGAGTAGTGCCAATTCTGCCGCAAATTCTTCTTGGAGTTTTTGTAAGGCTGCGAGGTCTTCTTTGCTCACCTTATCAGCCAAACCAGATGAAATCAGTTCGTTCATTTTGTCTAGACAAGCATTCAAGCCAGCCGCAAATTCGTAACGGCTAGTTGAACGTTGACCACGAAATGTTTTGTCAGGATAACCAGCGATACAGCCATATCTTTCTACGAGTGACTGAAGGGCGGTGAAGGCCCAGTCTGTTGGCTGGACATCAGATAGCTGAGAAACTGAGGTTACTTGGGAAACAACGTTGTTTTGAGTAGGAGCTGGAGTCAAAGGAAACAAACGTGTTTGATCCTGTGGTTGAGTTTCTAGTTGAGAAACTGGAGCAACCTTAGTCAAGGCATCAGCAATTTTTACGGGCTGACTAATTACTTGGCTGGTTATTTGATTAGCTGGCTCTGTAGTTGCAGATTCTCCAGTTAGGGTGGAAGCGTTGGCGGGGACTACGCTTCCGATCGCAGCAAGCCCTGCTCCTAGAGCACTCCAAAAAAGTTTTGATGACATGAATATACGATCCTCACACACTTAATATTTCTTTGACTAAGGTACAGAATTGATTTGCACTAATTCTGTGACTTATGACACATAATTACTGAAATTGGCAGTGAAACCTGAGCCACTAAGAAAGTATATAAGCTCACAGTCGCTATGTACAGCCAAAATAGTTTAAATGTAGGCAAATTCAAACATTCTTGCCTTTACTCACTAAAAATTATATTCGCGGCGAAAGTTGAACCACGATTCTAGGCGTAGCTGCTTATTTCGATCGAGTTTATATTTCCGATCAGCTAATTGAGTGGCAAGTTGACCGATCGAGCCAAAAGAGCCATCTGCTAGCTGAGAGATTTTGAGGTTAGAGGAGATTGCGATCGAAACTGGACTGATTAATTCTTTAGCTCCGATTCCAACTGCGTGTGCGCCGATGATCTCGCCATTGCCCCGACAGAGAATTTTGCAAAACCCGATTTCTGGCAAACGGTCACGTAACACGTACAAGTCTCTCCCATACTTGAGTCGAGCCTCTATTTCGGTCATGCCAATGCCAGCGAGTTCGGGGTTAGTATTGATTACTAGCGGTATGGCTTTTTGTTTAGCTTTGGCTATAGGGAGAAATAGCACGTTTTGCAAAATGATCTCTCGATCGACTTGAGATTGACAGAGATAGATTCGATGATTAGTGGTTTGGAGTTTAGAATTAGTGGGGATATGGTCAGCATCAAACTTTACTCTTGCCGCTCCTAAGTTCAGATCGATCGAAGTTTGAGAGTTAGAAGAATGCAGGATTCGATCGCAATCCATGGCGAAATTTCCTGACCACAGTCGCCAGCGATTTGACGTGATTTCAGATCCGATTTTTGCGATCGCCGTGACCCGATTCCCCGTATAGATTTCGATTCCATCTACTTCCAACTTTGCTTGCAAAAGCCTCGCCGTCTCGACATCAGCATCAGGAATGATATGTTCTGATGCGACTAAGAGCGTAACTTTGACCCCTAAATGATTGAACATCTGAGCGATCGAACAACTATTGCCATCACCTCCAATAATTGCCAGAGATTTCGGTAATTGGTCTAGTTGCCAGAGTCGATCGAATGTGAGATGGTCGCCTAACTCGAATCCCAAAATTTTCTTCGATCGAGGTGTTGGAAGATCTCTCGCGATCGCAAATGATCTAGATCGTAATTTCCTTTGATTAACTTCAAAACAATTTCGATCGATAAACTTGCCTGCGCCTAAAATCAGGTCTATGCCTAAAGCTTGGAGGCTTTCAAAATCCTCCTGAGGATTCAACCCTCGCAGCACTTCTGACATGATTTCAGCAAAACTATTCCCAGATTTTTGTTGGGATCGCTGGCAGATTTGCGCCGCAATTTGAGTCGAACGTGCTGACAAGTAGACATCTGATTGCGTTACTAGAGCGACTCTAGCTTTGAGTTTTGCGGCTTTGGTGGCGATCTCTAAAGCCTCAACATTACCTCGATCGATCGCGACCAGATCGTAATCAACTGACATGGCAATCGATCGAAAATAAACAATGAACCATAATTAATCGACCTTGCTGACAGAAATCCATTTGCTGATAATTACTAGCTGAGTAAGGATTATGGTTTGTTAGGAGCTTCAGAAGCATTGATGTTAATGAATGGGAGCGCACCGCTTCCTCCCATTACAGTGGGAAAACGACCATCCCATTTCTCGATCGCTTGTTTTTGGAGTAGCTCCTTAGTGATCGTTTCGCGAACCAGACGTTGGGATTCGGCTTGCCCTTTGGCACGGTTGACAGCAGCAGCAGCTTCTTGCTTAGCTTTGAGCGTGACAAACTCGGCTTGCTTGGCTTCTTGTTCGGCAATCTGCTTGGATTCGATCGCTTTAGCAAATTCGGGTGAGAACGTGAAATTCACCAACGAAACATCATCAACGATAATGCCATAGGGAGTAAGTCGTTTTTTGAGCGTTTTATCAATCTCATCTTTTAGTTCTGTTCTTTTCGTGATAATCTCTTCGGCTGTCCGCTTTGCTGTAGCTGCTTTGAGGACTTCAGAGATCGCAGGTCCAATGATGCCATTGACGATCTGTTCTTCGTCGCCAACACGTTGAAACACCCTGTTAACTTGGGTCGCGTCAACATGCCAGTTAATTGCTAGCTCGGTGCTGATGCTTTGTAAATCTCGCGAGGAAGCCTGAGCTTGCAAGTCGGTTTTTTGCACTCGCACACTAATCGGTTTAACCGTAGTGACAATCGGGATAATTGGGTGAATCCCTTCATCGAGAATGCCGTCTTGGACTTTACCAAATTGCATCATCACACCGCGCTCACCAACATTGACCGTCGCAAAGGGGCGAAAGAAAATCGCGAAAATTAGAAATACAACACCGCCGCCGATCCAGATCGCGGAAGAGGATGAGATTGAGAGGCTAGAATTCTTCATGTTTAGTATCTTTTTGATGGTGGAATCAGGAAGTTCAGGGGCTTTCTTTGGCATACAAGATATCCTATTTAGACTTTGTGAATCCTAACTACGTAAACTGACACGGAATTTTTCTTCTAGCATCCCGCGAATTTTTTGATGAACGGGGTTGATGTCAATCTCGGTGAGAGTTCGATCGATAGCCCGATAGATCAAGCGGAATGCTAGACTGCGCTGACCTTCTGGCACTCCTTCACCGAGATATTGATCGAACAAAGTTGCTGATTCCAATAACTCTCCACCTGTATGCGAGATCGAACGCTGTAGTTCGGCAACCGAGACTTTATTTGGTACAAAAAATGCCAGATCTCGATCGCTTTTAGGATAGCTGGAAAAAGGCTGGAAAATCGGAATGAGCTGGCGATTCATGGCATCGAGCATGGTGTATAAATCCAACTCGAATACATAAACTTGATCGGGGAGATCTTTCTGTTCACGCAATTGTGGATGTAGTTCGCCAAATGTGCCCAAGCGTTCGCCCGAAATCCATAAAGACGCTGTACGCCCTGGATGCAAGTAGGTTTCTTTTTGGTCGGGCTGATATTCGACCGTCAAACCTAAACGCTGAAACACTGTGTCTAATAGACCTTTAGCCTCATACCAATTCAACGGCTGCGAGTTGTGCTGCCAAACTCCACTTGGGCTAGTTGCGCCAAAAGTAACGCAGGCATACTCACCGCCAAAAATCCCCGCAAGACTATCGGTCTCATTAATGCCATCTTCATCCTTACTAAAGATCCGCCCAATCTCAAACCCACTGAGGCAACCATTGCCCTGACTCAAATTATAGACACAGGCATCGATCAATCCTGAGACTAGATCCGAGCGCAAAGCACTGTATTCGATCGCGATTGGATTTGCCACTGTCACCTGATTGCTCTTAGTGGGATGGCACAGAGACATTTGGATTACTTCGGTCAAACCTACGCCCCGCAGACTTTCGCGCACCTGTCGCAGCAATAATTGATCGGGAGGCAGATATCCCAATTCTGTCCTAGCTGGCAAGGTCTCGGAAAACTTGTCGTAGCCGTAAATACGCGCAACTTCTTCGATTAAATCGATTTCGCGCTCGATATCGGCATAACGGAAAGGTGGTACGGTCACCGACCAAGCAATTTCTTCGGGATCTTGCTCTGTAGCAGGAATGGCCGTCAGTTCAAACTCCAGTGAGCGCAATGTGGTTTCGACCGCGACGGCAGGTAGTTCTTGGATCGAACCATCATCGGCATCGATCGAACCTAAAATCTCCTGAATTCGATCGAGACGTAATCTGATCGATCGAGTCAATTCGGGACGATGATCGACCTTGCTCTGCTCAACTACTGTGCCGCTTGCTAGATCTTGAATCATCCGCAAGGCTTTAGTGGTGGCAATTTCTAGGGCTGCTTGGTTCACGCCGCGCTCGTAACGGGCTGAAGCCTCTGTGCGTAAACCCTGCGCCCGTGCCGATCGACGTGTCACAGCTTGATCGAACAGGGCAGCTTCTAGAATGATATTAGTCGTTCGATCGGAAACTTCACTCGACTGACCACCCATTACCCCTGCAATCGCCACAGGCTGATCTGCTGACGTAATCAGCAGATTCTGGTTTTGCAAGCTTCTTTCCTGACCATCAAGCGTCGTTAATTTCTCATCGTCTTGGGCAAACCGCACGCCTATACTTAAAGATTTGGGTAATGCTGCGCCCAGAAGATCGGCATCAAAGGCATGAAGTGGTTGCCCCCATTCCAGCAGAACGTAGTTAGTAATATCGACAATATTATTGATTGGGCGCATTCCTGCCGACTGTAAGCGTCGTTGTAACCACTCAGGCGATCGAGCCACCTGCACTGACTGCACCAAAGTCCCGATATAAGCCGTACATGCCTTGGGTTCACCGATCCTAACCCAGTTACCCTGTTCGGGTCGATCGCCCACCAACTCAGCTACTGGCAAAGATAATTTTCCACCTGTTAAGGCAGCAACTTCACGGGCAATTCCCACCATACTCAGGGCATCGGCTCGGTTTGCGGTCGAAGACACATCTAGCACAACATCATCTAAGGCAAGCAACGGTCTGACATCACTACCTAATTCTGGTTCACCACTAAATTCATGAATACCACTGGATTCCTTTGCTAGCCCCAGTTCCGCCAAGGAACAGATCATGCCTTCCGATCTCTCACCGCGTAATTTGGTCGGACGTAGTTTTAAGTCAACAATCGGTAAGTAAGTCCCAATGGTGGCAACAGGCACGAATAATCCAGCCCTAGCATTGGCTGCACCACAGACAATATTTAACGGTTCTGCTGCACCAATATCAACCGTGCAGATTTGTAACTTATCGGCGTTGGGGTGACGCTCGGCAGTGAGGATTTTACCCACCAATACTCCATCTGCCCAAGTACGGCGATCTTCGATCGATTCGACCTCAAACCCCGCCATTGTCAATTTTTCCGCCAGATCTTCAGGCGACAAATCGAACTCTACTAACTCCCGCAGCCAGTTTAAAGAAATACGCATCTAGAAAAATTAACTTAGAACCTTTATGCCATATCCTATCAGACTGACACTACTCAAAAATGTAAATCAAAAAACAAACAACGATCGATCTTTGTCTCCACTCAAATTAAAAGTCGATCGATCCTCATAATTCAACTAAAAAGAATCCTAGCCTTACTTAAACAGATAGTTTGAGAAGTACATCGTTAATAATTGTTTGATACCCTACTCCTTGTTTTTTGGCTTCAGATTTTGCCCAAGCAATAATTTTGGGATGTAGCCGAATAGAAATTGATTGATATTTCTCTGCTTCACTTTTAATTGGTCTGCCAATTCGTGTACAGTTGATGCCAAACTGCTCTTGGATAGCTTGCTCGGCTGACACTACTTCTTGATGACTAATTCTTCTAGCATTAGCAAAAGGAAATTCAACTTTCTTCATATTGTTTCCGCTCCCATTTAGTTACAGGTCTGGCACTGATAATTCTAATCTCATCCTGTCTCATAGTATAAACAACAACCAACAAACATCCCTTGTAAGATTCTCCAATAATCCACTCTCTTTCTTCTTCTGTAGAATGTTGTGGATCTGGAGCAATCAAGGCAAGTGGATCAGTCCAAACAGTTGTGGCTTCTTCAAACGAAACTTTGTGTTTTTGCTGATTTTGAAGTTGTTTGTTTGCATCTCATTTAAACTGCATACTTTCAGTATATACCAAAAGTGGTTGTTCAAGAAATCGATCTTTGTCTCCACTCAAACTAAAAGTCGATCGATTCAATGGCAATAGTCAAGATATCTCGATTCATATTTTCTGTGCGATAACTTCTAGCCATACGCTTCTAGCACGAATAACGCCATAATCATCAGAAGGGTTATGTTGAACATAGATATCGGCTAGATCTTGAATAAAATCCGGATACAAATCTTCAGGCATTCTACTGCTTAAAGATAGCCAAGTATTATGCATAATATGAGAAAAACCTGCTTTACCTTGATATGTCCTCCCTTCAATGCATAAATTAACTTTTTTAGGATACAGGTCACACGTGTTTAAGACTTTACAGTATTCTTCTACATCGTAAAAAGCATATTCAACTTTGTTTGCTAGCTTATTCATCCATTTATCACTTTTCAATAGATTTAGAATTAAGCTTTGTAAATCATGTGAGTCAGCTTTAGCTAGGAACTGAAACGATAATCGACCAAATTTTTTTAGACTATTGAAAACTCCCTTTAAAATAGGAGTGTGTTCAGCGATCGAATTTAGACAGCCAAAGGAAACAACTAAATCAAATTCATTGCTGAAAGATAAATTTTGGGCATCGCCAACTTTAAAACCAAGATTTGGATAGGCGATATTGGGAAATTTGGATCTAGCAAAATCGATTATTTCAATAGAGGTGTCAATTCCTAGGACTGAACCATTTGGTACAAGTAATGATAGTTCAGCCGTTAATTTCCCATCACCGCATCCAATATCTAAAATCTTTTCATTACCCGTTAAATTTAGATTTCTTATAAGCCTCATAGCGGGTTTATGATGTGCATGATTTAACTCAAAGTAGGCTTCTATCTGCAATTTATTCATTGTTGTAAAGAAGTGCAAATTAAAAGTTGCTGAGGAGATTCGGCAGAGAGTGGTTCAAAGTTGTAGTCGCCATACTTGCGTTCAACAGCAAATTTACAATGATGTAATAGATATTCAATTTCTTGAGGAAAATAGATCCGATATGAGTATTCATCGTCTACTGTCTCTGGAGAACTAAGAAACTTGAATGAGCGATGATAGTGCAAAATTTGATTGATAGGATCGTATTTTCTATGTCGGCTTACAACTATTGTCTTCTTGTTATCTGGGTGCTCAAACACTGATCTCACAAGCCTTTGCTCGTTATAAAGTAAAGAAAATAGATATGATGGCGTAGGGTTTAAAATATCAATAACCAACTTTCCGCCTGGTCGCAGATGTTTTGTGACCGATGCCAAGCAGGACTCCACTTCATCAAGCTTTAGAAAAACGAGAAAGGAGTTGAACGGGATGAAAATTAGATCGAACATGGTGTCAATGCCAAAGTTTCTCATATCACCTAAAAGCCAAGATGTCTGAGGAGATTTCCTTCTTGCAACTTTTAGCATGTCCTCAGAAATGTCGATACCAGTAATATTGACTCCATTCTCTGCGAGATGGGTTGTAATTCGACCTGTTCCACATGCCAATTCTAAGATCTTTCCATCTGTTTCTCCTGCAATTTTTAGCCAAAACTGAAATTCACCATGGCTTTGCGGGAACATGACAACAGATCCTTCTTCGTAGAGGTCGTAGAGTATCCCTTCAGGAATATTCAGAAAATGACAAACCGCATCTTGTATTTCCATATTTGATAATTTCGGCATATATTGCTTTAATTGGGTACTGACACCATATACTGAAAATTCTTGATATTTGGCATTTCCCTCAAAATGAGTGCAGGGCGATTTTCTGCTTTTTCGTTTGCTTGTCTTTACTTGATCGATTTCTCAAAAATAAGTATCGATCGATTCTCCCCCAAGTCATTCTAGAGCAAAAATCGCATCTCAAGCACAGCTAGTCGATCGAGTTAAAAGTTAGGTAGATCGCTCATGTAGCGCAGAATAAGGCAGAACGCGACGCAATTCCTCAACAGTAGTTACCCCTGCTGAAATTTTCTCAAGCGCAGCAACTCGGAATGAATTAAAATCAATCTTTTTGAGATACTGATGGAGCTGAGTCATCGTACCTTCATAGATAATCTGACGGATCGGATCATCTATTTCTAATAACTCGATTACCGCTTCTCTACCCAAGTAACCCGTTTGGTAGCACTTAGGACAACCGATCCCCTTACGCCAAGCAGAGGTATCGATTTCCCCAGCTTTTAGTCCAATTAGCTTGAGTTCTTCTTTGGTTGGTGAATGTGATACCGAACAGTGAGGACAGACTCGACGTACTAAACGTTGTGCCACGATTCCTAACAAGGCATCGCTAATCAAACCAGGATCGGGTCCAATATCTTTTAAACGTGGTACGGCACTGGTTGCATCATTTGTGTGCATGGTTGTTAGGACGAGATGTCCAGTCAGGGCAGCACGCACCGCAGTTTCGGCAGTTTCGGCATCGCGGATCTCGCCCACCATGATCACGTCGGGATCTTGACGGAGGATGGCTCTGAGTCCAGAAGCAAAAGTCATACCCGCAGCTTCTAGTACCTGCGTTTGCGTAATCCCTGGGAGTACGTACTCGACAGGATCTTCAACTGTTGTGACGTTGACTCTTTCGGTAGCAACTATCTGTAAGCTGGTGTAGAGTGTACTGGTTTTGCCTGAGCCTGTAGGTCCAGTGAAGATGATCATGCCCTGTGGTTCTTGTAACCAGCGTTGATAGATTGCTAGTGGTTTTTTGGAGAAACCGAGATCTTCGATTTTAGAGAAAGGATTTTCTTGGGGCAGTAGCCGAATCACGATCTTCTCGCCACCAACGCAGGGCAGGGTACTGACCCGCATATCGAGTTTGGCATGATCGTCATTGCTGGTGATGTAGCTCTCGCTGATTCTGCCATCTTGGGGACGACGGCTTTCGGCGATGTCCATGTTGCACATGACTTTAAGCGCGACGATCACTTTACGACTGATACCTAAAGAGAGTTTACTAATGTCGCGCAGGATGCCATCGATCCGATAGCGGACTCTTAATCCTTCTGCGGTTGGTTCGAGGTGAATATCGCTGGCACGGTAACGTAGGGCGTTCGAGATAATCACTTTAATCCGCTCTTTTTGGTCGGAGGCTTTGGCAAAGTAGATTTCGGCGACTTCACAAATGTCTTCTTGGTCTACTTCACCTGTGAGGGGATTTCTCAGTTCGGTGGAGTTGATGTTATTGGAACTAAGGTTCTGTTTGAGGAACCAAGTACGGTAACTTTTGGCGGTGATCGATACGATCTCGATCTTAGTGCCGAGTCGATCGCTTAGTTGGCTAGTTTCTTCTAGTGATAGTTCGATCGGGGAGGCTAGGTAGTAACAGCAACGCCATAGTAAGAGCGGGATTACAGGAGGTAAGCCGTTTTGGTTGGCAACTTGCTGGAGGAATCTGTTGCTTACTTCCGAGTCGAGAAGATCGAGGGCTAATGTTCCTTTGCGATCGACTAAAAGATTGAGCGCACTCTCTAGATTGATTTTGTGTTGTTTTAGCTGTTGCCAAGGAGTATTGATTTCGGGTGGAGTGACTTGTGCTTTCATAAAAGGTAAATATTAGTGGGATGATAGAATCGTGAAAACAAGAAAATCTAAAATATCTATGTCTTTTGCTCAAGTAATTCCTAATCTAAAAAGGCTAGCCCGTATAGATAAGTTACAAACTATTCAGTTTTTTGTGCTTGAACTAGCCAAAGAAGAGGAAGCTGAAAGTCCATTTACCCTATATGGTCACCTTATGATTGTTATGAAGCTACTGAGGCTATGAACAAAATGCTTGAGGAGCAGAATCAAGAGATAAATGCGAAAGCAAAATAGCTGAAAGGCGATCACAAACTTTTATAGAAGAGTTTGATCGCCTAAAGTAAATCACTCAACAGTCAAACTTAGCGAGGGTTTGTCCAATAAATATTGTTTCCGTATCCATTAGCTGAGCCATTTGGAATATTGATCCAGCGGGGATCGTAATACTCTCTGACGATACTATTCACTGTTTGGCTATCTCCGTTAGAATCCATAATTCTCATCTGACGTTGCCCATTGGATAATGTGCGTGATTCCATCGCAATTCCAACGTGACCATATCGGATGCGATTAACAATCCCAATATCAGGGAAGGAAACAACTGCTCCACGGTTGGGTAACCCTTGACTAGTGGAAGGGAGGAAGAATGCACTGAATGTGGATGCTACTACTCTTGCTGTATCTTTAGCATTACCAAAAGCAATTTTTCGAGTCCTTTCAGAGCCACTTAAATAAACCTCTTGAACATATCGAGCAATCAGAGTGACACATTGTCCCCTTGAATCCCAACTTTGAGGATCTAGACGGGCGATTCCCTTCTGACCAACAGCCCATCTAATGAAATTCTCAAAATTTCTGTGAAAACCAGTATTTGGAGGATTAACTGGAGGCGGATTAACGACTGGAGCATTGCTACTTCTCCATTGTTGGTTAACGTTATTGGCTTGACAGTTGATTAAATGAATCCTGCCAAGATTATCTCTTGTTGGGCTATCGACGCAGAAAGAGTCATTACGCTTAATAAGAAAAGTACCTCCGCCAAGATCTTGAAAATTGAAATTTTGATCGACATCGTTTGCATCACAAGTCCATGTATTGACCTCTCTCGAATTAGCCAAATAGTGAGCGTTTAAGCACAATCCTGTTGAGCGATGTTTTAACAGAGTTCCGCCACGGTTGCCACGAATTCTTTCAAACTGTTGGTCACGATCGTTATCATTACGATCCCAGAGTGACATTCTAGGAAATCCATCAATACGTCTGAAGTTCCAGTTTGTGTTCAAAGCTTTATTGCCACTAACGTAAAACGTCTCAAAGGTCTGTGCCTGTGTTGCCGATGTGCTGATACCGAGAAAAGATAGAGTTGCACCAAAGATAAGTGCGACAAGTTTGGAAGCTTTATTCCACATAAGTTTAATTCTCTTAAAGTTATAGAGTGTTGATGCAAGATACTGAAACTAGATCACCTAGATGCCGTGACATCTATTTTGGTGGTGAGGTATTCCATCGCAGTCTTTGCTCGATTTGGCTGGCAACACAGATAATGTTCCCCTCCTTGTCTCGGCAAATATTTTGGTTGAGTCTGTAAGGATTTCCCCATGTTTCCCAAGAGAAACTTAGAGGCTTTGCTCGAACTGTCTGTACGTCTGGGGCAGGGATTATTTGATTGATCTCAGGAACGGGATTAGCTTCTGTAGGTTTTGGAGTCGATCGATCTTTCCCCTCTGTTTTTTGAGTAGAAGGACTCTGATCGGCTGGAGTTGTGATCGGCACAGTTATAGTAGGTGGTGTAGAACCAGGTGGGTAATCATAGCCTCCTGCCCTAGCACTAGATACGGAACTCAATACCCCACCTAAAATTAAAGCCCCGAAGATCAAACCCTTTAGTGAATAAAGATATTTCAACATCTAACTCCTGTCTCCTTCTGCTAAATAACCATTTCTCTCCTTTGAAATCAAGAGATTTCCCTTAAGATTGAAAATTAGAAGGCGCGAGAATCAGTCAGCTAGCCCAGTGACGGGTAGCGAATAAATCCCCCAATATATCCAAATCAATCTCAAGCCTTTCTGAAACAGTTGGAACTAGCTCACCTTGTGCAACAGCAATAAAAGAAGCTAATTAAAAATCTCAGAAAATATCTCAATCTCCCCTTTAAAACCACAGTGAATTAAGTTTTTGAAGTCTAAAGACAAATTGCCTTTGCAGTTGTAATAGACTTGCCCGAAGACAAGTCCACTATCTGGGGGGCAATTTGAAGTCGTTCTTTACACCCACGAGAGCATTTTGGCGACCTGCTGACACTATATGTTCTCTGTAATAGCGGTGTCATTAGCTAATTGAGCTTTTGTTGTGCGCTGCTTGTG